>JGI26049J44785_1000026_pt1 | contig 71789 bp, 64 predicted proteins | sample HigsolmetaGSP11D_FD_44785 | JGI IMG/M metagenome (IMG submission 44785)
TTTGCTGACGGTCGGAATCCAATAATACATCGCCGCGAAGAGCGGAAACACCATGCCGCCGATCAGCACGTAATGGAGATGGGCGACGACGAAATAGCTGTCGTGCGCCTGCCAGTCGAAGGGTACGAGCGCGACCATGACGCCCGTCAGCCCGCCCAGCACGAAGATGAAAAGGAACCCCAGCAGGAACAGCGTGGGCGTGCAGAGCCGCGCTTTGCCGGCGGCGAAGGTGGCGATCCAGGCGAAGACCTGAATGCCGCTCGGCACCGCCACCGCCATGCTCGCCGCGGTGAATAAGCTGAGCGAGAGCTGCGGAATGCCGGTGGTGTACATGTGATGCACCCACAGCCCGAAGCTGAGGAAGCCGGTCGCGAGCAGCGCGAGCACCGTCAGCCGGTAGCCCATCAGCGGCGTCTGCGCCATTGCCGGCACCATCATCGACACCATGCCCGCGGCGGGCAGAAAAATGATGTACACCTCGGGATGCCCGAAGAACCAGAACAGGTGCTGCCACAGCAGCGGGTCGCCGCCTTTGTCCGCCATGAAGAAAGGCCAGTGGAAGGCGCGCTCCAGTTCCAGGAGCAGCGTGCACACGATCACCGCCGGAAAGGCGAACACGATCATGCCGCCCAGCACCAGCATCGCCCAGGCGAAGACCGGCATTTGCGAGAGCTTCATGCCCGGCGCGCGGGTGCGCAGGATGCCGACGATGAGCTCGATCGCGCCGGCGATGGCGGAGATCTCGATGAAGCCGATGCCGAGCAGCCAGAAGTCGTTGTTGACGCCGGGCGAGAACACGATGCTGGAGAGCGGCGGATAGAGGAACCAGCCGCCGTCGGGCGCGACGTCGAAGAACAGACTTGCGAAGAACACCAGCCCGCCGACCAGATAGGCCCAGTAGGCGTAGGCGGACAGGCGCGGAAAGGGCAGGTCGCGCGCGCCGAGCATGTTGGGCAGCAGGAGCACGCCCACCGCTTCCACNGCCGGCACGGCGAAGAGGAACATCATCACCGTGCCGTGCATGGTGAAGAACTGGTTGTAGGTCTCAGGACCGAGGAACTGGTTCTCCGGCACGGCGAGCTGCACGCGCATCAGCAGCGCGAGGATGCCCGCGAGGATGAAGAACAGGAGCGCCGTACCGACATAGAACATGCCGATGTAGGTGTTGTTCACCGCGCTCAGGAAGCGCCAGCCCGAAGGCGGGCGCCAGATGGCGAGCAGCTTTTCGTATTCGCCTCGCGGGCGCAGGCCGGGATTGGGCAGCTCGGTCATTTCAGCGCAGTCGGTAGAGCACGGCGAGGCCGCCGAAGTAGAAGATCAGCACGATCAGCGAATCGAGGCCCATGCGCAGCACCACGGTGTCGCGCCGNTCCAGCAGGCCCACCACATAGACCGCCACCAGCGCGACGAGCAGCAGGGCGGCGAAANCGGAAAAGGCGCCCGCCTCGGTAAGGACGGGCGCGCCCGNGTACACCGCATCGACCAGGAACACCAGCGCGACGTTGAACATCGCGGTGCCGAACACTTCCGACACCGCCATGACGTAGCGGCCCAGCTTCACCGCGCCGTAGATGGTGCTCATCTCCGGCAGCGAGGTGACGAAGGCGAGCACCACCGCGCCGACGAAGCTCGCCCCGAGGCCGCTCTGTTCGGCGATCGCCTCGCCGGTGCGGGCGAGCGCATAGCCGGCGACGAGGATGGACGCCGCCGCGATCACGGTTTTGACGATCAGGCGGACGAGACGCTCGTCGCTTTCCCCGCGCGGCGCGTCAGGGAGGCCATCGCCGGTGTCGAGCGCTTTGCCGCCGGTCGTCGCGGCGGTTCCCGGAACCCACGCATCGCGCGCGTGCGCGATGGTCCAGATCGCGGCGAGGTAGATGCACAGGATGGCCCAGCACCAGAGGCCCACGCCCAGCAGCGGCCGGTCGCCGACCACCACGCCGGCGACGAACATCGCCAGCATCAGGATCAGCAGCACGCCCTGGATGAGCGCGCTGGGCTTCGCCACCACATGCGTGAGCGCGCCGCGGACCAGCAGCGCGTCGGCAAGCGCGAGCAGCGTCACCTGCAGCGCCGCGCCGCCGAGCAGGTTGTTGATCGCGAGCGCCGCCACGTCGTCGAGCGTGGACGTGACGGTGATGGCGATTTCCGGCAGCGAGCTCACGGCCGCGAGCAGCAGCATGCCGATCACCGCCTGACCGATGCCGCTGCGTTCGGAAATCGCCGCGGCGTAGCGCGACAGCCGCGTGCCGGCGAGCCATACCACCGCACCCGCCACGGCGAGGGCGAGGAGATTGAACGACAGCGGAAGGTTCGCAAAGTCGGGCACGCTCACTCCAGACTGGCGAGATAGGCCGCGACTGCCTGCAAGTCCCCGGGCTGCAGATTCCGGAACGCGGGCATGCGGTTGCCGGGCTTGAGCGCCTGGCTGTCGGCGATCCAGCCGGCCAGGGCGCCGAGGCTGTTCGGAATCGCGCCGGCGCCGAGCGTGCGGCGGCTGCCCACGTGCGTGAGGTCCGGGCCGAGCGCGCGGCTTTCGTTCACGCCGCGCACGGTGTGGCAGCTTCCGCAACCGGCGGACAGGAACACGTCGCGTCCGCGTTGCAACAGCGGCGAGTCGGGTATGCGCGCCGTTGCCTTCCGGGCGGCATGCCAGCGCTCGAAATCCTTTTCGTTCACCACTTCGACGGTGAAAGCCATCTTGGCGTGCTGGGTGCCGCAATACTCCGCGCACTGGCCGCGATAGACGCCCGTGCGCGTAGGGCGCACCTGCATCGTCTTCGAATGGCCGGGAATCATGTCGAGCTTGCCGTGCAGATTCGGCACCCAGAAGCTGTGGATCACGTCGGCGCTGCGCAGATGGAAGGCGACGGTGCGGTTCGCCGGCACGACGATCTCGTTCGCCGTCTCGAATTGCGCCCAGCCGTTTTCGTCGAGGTAGCGCACGCGCCACCAGTACTGTTCGCCCGTCACTTCGACGTGCAGCGCGGGCTCGCCGCGCAGCAGGAGATTCGGTGCGCCGGCGAANGCGTAGGTCATGAGCGCGGTGAGCGTCACCACCGGGAAGAGGATGCCGCCGCCGACGATGAGCTTGCGGTGCGCGAGCCGTTTGCGGCTTTCCGGACCGAATACCGCGTAGGCGGCGATCGCCATTACGAGCAGGAAGATCGCCGTCGCGCCGCCGTAGAGCAGCCAGGACAGCCCGCCGATGAAGGCCGATTCCTCGCTTGCCGGATCGAGCGCATGCTGCACGCCGCTGCACGCGGCGAGGCCGAAGGANAGCAGAGGCAGCGCGCGCTTCATCGCAGCGTTTCCAGGAAAGCGGCGAGATCGTGCGCGTCGCGTTCGGTCACGCCGAGGTTCGGCATCGCGGTGTCGGGATCGACCGCCTTGGGATCGCGCAGCCAGCGCACCATGTTCGCGCGCGTGTTGGGCAGTACGCCGCCGATGAAACCGCGCCGCGCCATGCCCGCGAGCGGCGGACCGACGGGATGGATCGCGCCCACCACGCCGGGAATTTCGTGGCAGCTCACGCAGGCGTATTGCTGCAAGGCTTTTTTGCCGCGCCCGGCATCGCCTTCCGCGGGATGCGGCGTGGGCGTGACGGCATCTTCGCGCGCCTGCGTCTCGGCGGGCTTCAGCGGACCTTCGCGCGTACCCACGCGCGCGGCGAGCGCCTCGTATTCGCGCGGCGTGAGATGCGCAAGCGCGGCGACGAAAGCGGCGATGTCCCAGATCTGTTCGTCCGGCACGCGGAATTCCCAGGCCGGCATGCCCGTCATCTTGATGCCGTAGCGCACCACCCAGTAGATGTCGCGCACGTCCCAGGTGCGCGCGGTGTGGGCGAGGTTCGCGGGCAGCGGCGTCATGCCGAGCGCGAAGGCGTTGGGCGGCACGCCGGGCGCGCCGTGGCAGTTGAGACAGTGCTCGCGATAGAGGACGAGGCCGTTCTCGATGCGGCCGTCGAGCGGCGGCACGTCGATGTTCTCGGCGCGCTGNGCCACCGAACGCTTGAGCGCGGCGTTGAGCAGCCAATAGACCGGCGCGGTGTGCTGCTCGGTTGCGGCGACGTTGTACACACCGAAGTACACCACGGCCGCGCCCGCAAGCGTGCCCGCGAGCNTCAGCACCACAAGCAGCCTGATCGCGCCGCGCCGGCTCATCTGCGCAGGTAGAGGAATGCGGCCATGTCGCGCGCCTGTTCTTCCGTGACGCCCAGATCGGGCATGGCCGTTTTCGGTGCGATGTCCTGCGGCATGCGGATCCATCGCGCGAGGTTTTCCGGCGTGTTCGTCAGCACTCCGGCGATGTAGACGCGCCGTGCCAGTCCGTCGAGCGGCGGACCGACTTCGCCGACCGCGCCGACCACGCCTTCGATGCGATGGCAGGTGCCGCAGCCGAACTGCCACAGCAGTTCGCGGCCGCGTTCGGCATCGCCGCCCGCCGTATGCGTTTCCGACGCGCTGCCGCAGCCGGCGGCGAGCAGGCATAGGGCGAATGGTGCAACGCAGCAACGCGGCCGCAGGAATGGGCGGGACATGCCCGACGCCAAGAAAGGAACGGACCCGCTCGCGCGGGCATGGCGATTGCGGCCGCGTCGCGTTCCACCGGGGACGCTCATGTCCGTGCGCCTGTTTTGCCTGCCGCCGCTGCTTGGCTACGCCGCCGTCGCGGCGGCGCACGATGTGGAGGAGGCCGCTGCCGCGGGCGGGTGGCAGTCCGATCCCTGGGTCGCGTGGCCGCTCGCCGTAAGCGCGGCACTATACGTACTGGGGCTTGCCCGCTTGTGGGGCAGCGCGGGACCGGGCAAGGGGCTGNGCGTCGGGCAGGCGCTCGGTTTCGGCGCCGGCTGGACGGTCCTCGCCGTCGCGCTGCTGTCGCCGCTCGAAACGCTGGGCGCCCATTCCTTTGCCGCGCACATGGTCCAGCACGAGCTCGTCATGATCGTGGCGGCGCCGCTGCTGGTCATGAGCCGTCCGCTGGCGGCATGGGCCTGGGCTTTTCCGCACAGGCTCCGGCGCGCGTTCGGGCGCTGCATCCGTTACCGGCTCGCGGCCGCGTGCTGGAAGGCCTTGCGCGTGCCGGCAGGCGCGTGGGTGCTGCATGCAGCGGTCCTGTGGGCCTGGCATGCGCCGGCGCTTTTCGATGCCGCGCTGCGCGACAACGGCATTCATATCCTGCAGCATCTTTCCTTCCTGTTCGCGGCGCTGCTGTTCTGGTGGAGCGTGCTGGGGCGCGATGCGCGCATCGCGCCGGGCGTGCCCGTTCTGTCCCTGCTGACGACGCTCATCCATACCGGCATCCTCGGCGCGCTGATGAGTTTTGCGCCGACCGTCTGGTATCCGGCCTACGCCGAACGCACGCCGGGCATCGGCCTCGATCCCGTCGCAGACCAGCAACTGGGCGGCTTGCTCATGTGGGTACCGGCGGGCAGCGTCTACCTGCTGGCGGCATTGTGGCTGGCGTGGCGCTGGCTCGCTGCCGATGGCACCGCCTTCGGCAGCGCAGCCTCTGTCGAGGACCAAAGCGCCGCAACTCCGTCAAAGCAATGAAAAAAAGGAGATTTATATCGCTCCCATTGCTTTTGTTTGCTGGCCTGCCGTCCCGAGAACGGCTATTCTTCGCGCCATTTTGTTCTCGGGCAGCGAATGAAGCGGCGTTACGGTATCCGGGCAAAACTCGCACTCACCCTGCTGTTTGCGTTCCTGATCGTTCTGATTCCCGTCGTATTGATCGGCGTACAGGTCGCCGAGCGCATCCGGTGGCATTTCGGCGACGCTTATGCCCGCAACTTCACCCAGCTCCACGGCGAGCGCATTCTCGGTCCCCTGGCGCGCGATCTCGCGCTCATCCGCCGGTTTTCCGATTCGGCGGTGATGCGCGAATGGCTGCGTGACGAGAGCAACGCGCAACTGCGCGCGCGCGCCTTCCGCGAAGCCGAAGCCTACCGGCAGGATCTGCTCGGCCGCGCGTACTCCATCGCGAGCCGCGGCAGCCTGAGCTACTACTACAACGACGACCACACGGAATACAGCGAAGCGCCGCGTTACCGTCTCGATCCCGCCAAGGCGGAGGATGCCTGGTTTTTCTCCACGCTCCAGGCCGTGGACAAACAGAACCTCAATCCCAACCCGGACCGCTGGCTGCAGAAAGTGATGGTATGGGCCAACGTGGTGATCGAGGACGACGGCGAACGCCTCGGCGTCGCGAGCGCGGGCGTCGATCTCTCCACCTTCATCCAGTCCTTCATCCACACTTCGGAAGCCGGCGTGACGCCGATGATCGTCGACAGCAGCGGCGCGATCCAGGCGCATCCGGACAAGGAACGCATCGCCTTCGGTTCCGGCGCCACCGGCAGGGCGGAGCAGACGGCCACCATCGGCGCGCTGCTGGGCGGCAATGCCGATCGTGCGCGGCTGAACGAGGCGCTGCGGACCGCCGCGGCACGGCCGGGGGAAGTGCAGGTCCTGGAAGTCGTGCTCGACGGCAAGCGTCAGCTCATCGGCCTGTCCTATCTCGAGGCGCTGCGCTGGTATCTGGTCACGGCGGTCGATCTCAACACCGCGCATTTCGTCGGTCGCGACTGGCTGGCCGCAGCCGGCGCGGCGCTGGTGGCCGTCGTCACGATCCTGTTCGTCGCCTTCGCCGTGGTGGTGGAGCGTCTGCTCCTGCGGCCCTTGCGCAGCCTGCATCATTCCGCGGTCGAGCTCGCCGCGGGCAACTACGACGTGCGTCTGCCTCCGCCCGGCCGTGACGAACTGGGCGATCTCAATCTCGCCTTCGAGCGCATGGCGCGTCAGATCAAGGCGCATACCGATCAACTGGAACAGAAGGTGCGCGAGCGCACCGAGGCGCTCAGCAAAGCCAATGCGGCGATGGCGCAGGCGCAGAAGGAGATCGGCGATTCGATCCAGTACGCAAGCCTGATCCAGCGCGCCTTCCTGCCGGACCGCCAGCTCGGCGAAGTGCTGGGCGACAACTACTTCGTGATCTGGCGGCCGCGCGACGTGGTCGGCGGCGACTTCTATCTGTTCCGCCCGGACGGCGACCGCTACCTCGTCGGCGTGGTCGATTGCGCCGGACACGGCGTCCCGGGCGCGTTAATGACCATGCTCGCGCGGGCGGCGCTCGACGAGGCCGTGAACCGCCACGGCGTGGATGCGCCGGCGCGTCTTTTGGCACATATCGACAGCACGCTGCGTGGCATGATTGACCAGTCGGCACTGCCGCGCGCCATCGCCACGAACATGGACATCGGTCTGGTGAGCGTCGATATCGGCCGCCGCAAACTGCGCTTCGCCGGCGCGAAGATCGCGCTGTTCTGGAGCGACGGTGAGGAAGTGGGCGAGCTGCCGGGCGCGCGCCGGGCCGTGTGCGACCGCCGCGTCGGGGAATACGAGGACGTCGAAGTCGAATTGCGCAGCGAGGCGACCTATTACCTCATCACCGACGGCTTCCTGGATCAGGCCGGCGGTGAACGCGGCTACGGCTTCGGCAAGCGCCGTCTGCTGGCGCTGCTGCGCGAGCATGCGCATCTGCCCATGCAGGAGCAGGCCAGCGCGCTCGACCGCGCGCTGGAAGCCTACCGCGGCAGCCAGTCGCAACGCGACGACATCACCGTGCTTTCTTTTCGTATTGCCAACAACTAAAACACAGACAAACACAGGACCGACGCCATGAACGACAACGATTTTTTCGGGCTGCGTGAACTGATCACGCGTCACCGCATCCTGTTGTGTTTCAACGGCCCCATCTCGCGCAGCCTGATCGAGGAGATCGGCAACGCCCTGCAGAACTATCTGCGGGCCGAGGCTGCCAAGCCTTCGGCGGTGATGGACGTGTTCGCCATCTACATCGAAATGACGCAGAACATCCGTCACTACGCCGTGCGCAAGGGCTACGGCGAGAAGGACAGCTCGGCGACCATCGTGGTGGCGCGCGAAGGCGAAGGCGACTCGTATCTGGTGCAGGCCGGCAATATCGTCGAGGCGGCCGACGGGGAAATCCTCCTTGCCCGCGTACGGGAACTGGCCGCGCTCGACAAAGCGGCGCTCAGGGCGGCGTACAAGGAGCAGCTGCGGCGTCCGCGGGACGAGAGCGCCGTGGCCGGCGCAGGTCTCGGTTTGATCGACATCGCGCGCAGGGCTTCGCGTCCGCTCAGCGCCCACCTCATTCCGCAATCCGACGGCAAGGCGCTTTTCAGCCTGCAAGCCGTGATCTGAGACCGACCGAGATAGAATCACGTCATGAACGAACGGCTTCACATTCCCCAAACCCGGTCGACGCCGGAAATCAGCGCCGACTGGGATGCCGGTGTGGTCTCCATGTCCGGCGATTCCTACCCGGAAAACTCCTTCGAGTTCTTTACCTCCACCATCGACTGGATCAAACAGTATCTGAAACAGGAGCAGCGTCCGCTGCGCCTGGAGCTGCGCCTCATCTACCTCAACACCAGCTCGGTGAAGGCGATGATGGATATCTTCGAAATGCTGGAAGAGGCGCACCGGCGCGGCCGCGACGTCAGCGTCGACTGGCTCTACGACCCCGAGAACGAACGGGTGCAAATGCTCGCCGAGGAGTTCCGCGAGGACTGCAGCTTCCCGTTCAACATCACCGCCGAGGCCAAGCAAGCATGAACACCGAAGTGGCGGATCGCGAGAGCGACGAGGCCGCCGTACTCGAAGAGATCGGTGCGCTGCTGAAGGATCCGCAGTACGAGGGCAACCCCCTGCGTCCCTTCCTGCAGCGCCTGTACCAGTTGCACCGCCGGCAGTCCGACCGGCTGCTGCGCCTGGTGCGCATCTCCGACGGCTATCACGGCATGGCGCGGCACAACAGCGACACGCTCGCGGCGCGTATCGAGCGCGAGGTGATGCGCCTGAAGAAGATCGCCCGCATCTCCGACCTCTACCAGCGCCAGCTGCGCGAACTCGCCGACGCCTTGCGCGACGCTTCGCTCACCGATCCGCTCACCGGCCTGCGCAACCGCCGCTACCTCACCGACCGCCTGCGCGAGGAGGGCGTGCGCGCGCAACGTACGCGTACACCGCTGTGCATCGCCATCGTCGACGTCGATCATTTCAAGGAAGTCAACGACCGCTACGGGCACGACATCGGCGACGTCGTGCTGTGCAACGTGGCGCGCGCTCTTGAAGGCGTGCTGCGCGAGTACGACACCGTCGGGCGCTGGGGCGGGGAGGAATTCCTGGTGCTGTTGCCCGACACCACGCTGGAGAACGGTTTCAAGATCGGCGAACGCATCCGCGCGCGGATCGCGGAATTGCGCATCGAAGACTCCGAACGTCCGGAACTGCGGGCGATTTCGCTCACCGCCAGCATGGGGATGACGGTTCTGCGCGAGGACGAGGACGTGTTCGACGCGGTCGGGCGGGCCGACACCGCCTTGCGCACCGCCAAGCACGCCGGTCGTAACTGCTGCCACACGGCCTGAGCGCCGTTCCACGCCGTCGGCGTGCGTCAGTGCGGGCGGCGTTCGTTCTCCCGCGGCTCCTCCGGCTGGATGTCGTGTTCCTCGTGCGCGTGGCGGAACATTTCCTCGCGGGCGCGTTTCTGTCCCGGGGTGCGTTGCGTTTTGGCGCGTTCGGCCTCGCGGAAGCTATGCACCTTGAAATACACCAGTGCGGCGGTGGCCATCGCGAGCGCGCCGGCGACGAGCACGAGATCGAGCGCGTCCTGGTGCTGGATGAAGCGCTGCAGGAAGTGCACGGCCATGATGACGATCACCACGCTGATGATCTTGGTCTCCAGGTCGTTCAGCGTCTCGATGCCCATGGCGACGGTGAGGTTGAGCGGCGAGATGAACAGGCTGTAGAAGCCTACGCCGATGAGGTAGAACACCACCGCCTTCAGCATCACCGAGACGATCTCCAGGAAGCGCACGGTGAGGTCGGTCGGGCCGAGCGTCGCGGCCAGCACGCCCTGCCAGGCTTCGGCCACGGTCTTGAGCGCGATGATCGCCCCGAGCAGAAAGAGCGAGAACGCCGCCAGCAGCACGGCCACCACCGCCACCAGCACGATCAGGCGCGAGCGCCCGATGAGGCGTGCGGCGGCCGAATCGTGCGTATCCTGTTTGTCGGTAGCCATGCGGCACGCAAAAGGGAAGGAGGCTCCGCGTTGCACGCAAGCCACGCGCCCGGAATCCGGGCTGGCTGCCGCACGCGCTTTGTCATAGATTCGACAACTATCCGGCATGCCCCGAGAACTAGTGCTTGATGGGATCGTGGCGCACGCTGCATGAAAGGCGGCGGCTCCACTAAGTTCGGGCAATTCGGGAAATCCAAGGAATGCGGTAATGGTCGATGCAATGATCTGGTCGAACGGGCTTTCGTTGCTCGTCTGGGCGGTGGCGGCGATGCTGCTGCTCTACGCGGCGCGGTCGTCGATGCATGCCCTCATCCGTTCGGTCGCGCAGGCCATCACCCGGGCGGCGCGTGCCACGGCGCGCTGGCTGGGCGTGACGGTCCGGGCGCTGCGTGCGCGCAACCGTACCGTCCTTTACGCCTGGGCGCGGGAGGAGGCGTCCCGCCGGATCGAGCGCGAATTCGAGCGCGTCACGACCGTGGTGATGCGCGACCTGAGCGGCTTCCCCGACCTGCGGCGCAAACTGCTGGAGGAGATCGAGCGTCTGGAAGCGGACTACAAGCAATGCGGCGAGGAACCGCCGCCCGCGCCGCAATGGGTCGAGGCCGTGGCGGCGGTGTCGCAGGTCAACAGCGGACATGAGGTCGTGCAGAAGGTGCTCAAGGAGATCGACGCGCTCATCATCGAATTGCACGACCGCGCCAAGCGGGAATACCGCCGCGCCTACCGGTCGCGCCATCGCATCCTCGGCGCCTGCATTCCCTTCTGGCGCGAAGTCGAGCGCAACGTGGCGCGCATCGACACCAAGCTCGAAACCCTGCGCGAGACCCTCTCGGCGCTCGATGCGCACATGGACCGCTATCGCGACATTGACGCCCGGGCCGACAAGATCGAACAGGCGCTCGCTAGTTCGGCGTTCGCGCGCTTCTTCGTTGCGCTTGCCGTCATGGCGGCGGGCGCGGGGGCCGCTTACTTCCACTACGAGCTGCTGATGCTGCCGCTGGCCGGCACGGCCGCGCTCGCTTTCCCGCAGGCGGCGGCCTGGACCATCGTCGCGCTCGAGCTGTGCATGGGCCTGTTCGTGCTGGAGAGCCTGCGCATCACGCGGCTCTTCCCGGACGTCACGCGGCTCGACACCGCGATGCGCCGGCGCCTGCTGCTGCTTTCCTCGACGGCGCTGGTGATCCTCGCCGCGGTGTCGGTGGCTTTGGTATGGATGCGCATCGACATGCTCGGCAACGCGCCGGCCGCGGGGCTCGACGCGATGCCGCTCGTGCAGTTCCTGCTTGCCGGCCTGCTGCCTTTCGCAATGGCGCTGCTCGCGCTCGCGCTGGAGCCCTTCGTGCGGTGCGGGCGTACGGTGGGCGGGGTCGTGGTGCTGGCGGCGCTCCGTACCGCGGCCTTCCTGCTGCGCGTGATCGCGCAGTTCGCGCAACACCTGAGTGAAGTCCTCATCCGTTTCTACGACGTCCTGATCGTGCTGCCGCTGACCGTGGAACGCCTGAGCCGGCGCACGGGTGCGCGCGAGAGCAAGGCGCGGCCGGTCGCGCTCGAAGTGAAGGAGCCCAGCCGGGCCTCGTAGCCGCGCCGGGTACGCCGGCTGCAAGACGAGCGCGGTCAGCTTCGGGAGACCGCCATGCCAGGCACCGGCCTTCGCGCGTCAGCCGGTCCGCGCCTTGACGCACATCACATCCGGCCAGTGCGTCCGCCGGCCGTCCGCATCCTTCAATCCTTCGCAATGCGTGGTGTGCCGTGCCGCACGCGCGCTGCACCGGGCTGCGCATGAGCGGCATCGTGGTGGTGACCGGCGCGTCCGCGGGCATCGGCCGCGCGACGGCGGTGGCGTTCGCCAGACGCGGCTGGCGCGTGGCCTTGCTCGCGCGCGGTCTCGCCGGACTGGAAGGCGCGAAGCGCGAAGTGGAGCGCGCGGGCGGCCAGGCCATGGTGGTGCCGGTCGATGTGGCGGACCGGGACGCGGTCGAAGCGGCGGCCGAACGCATCGAAAGCGAATGGGGCCCGATCGACGTCTGGGTGAACAACGCCATGGCGACCGTGTTCGCGCCGGTCATGGAAATCTCGCCCGACGATTTCAGGCGTGCCACCGAAGTGACGTACCTCGGTTCGGTGTGGGGCACGCTCGCGGCGCTGCGGCGCATGCTGCCGCGCAACCGCGGCACCATCGTGCAGGNCGGCTCGGCGCTCGCCTACCGTTCCATTCCCCTGCAGGCGGCNTATTGCGGCGCGAAGAGTGCCATACGCGGTTTCATCGATTCGGTGCGCTGCGAGCTCATCCACGAGCACAGCAAGGTCCGCGTGACCATGGTGCAGCTCGCGGCCTTCAACACGCCGCAGTTCGACTGGGGCCGCACGACCATGGCTTTCGAGCCCAAGCCGCTGGGCAAGATCTTCCAGCCCGAAGTGGCGGCGGAGAGCATCTACCGGGCGGCGCGCCGTCCGCGCCGCGAAGTGTGGGTGGGCTGGCCCGCCTTGCAGGCCCGGCTCGGGCAGATCTTCGTGCCCGGCTATCTCGACCGGCGGCTGGCTTTCGAGGCCTGGGAGGGACAGCAGTCCGACGAGCCGCTGCCGCCCGAACACGCGGACAACCTCTACCGGCCCGTGCGCGAGGACCGCGGCACGCACGGCCGCTTCGATGCGGTGGCGCTGCGCCACAGCGCGCAGGCCTGGCTCGACCGCCATCGCGTCGCCGTTGCGGTCGGGCTGCTGCCCCTGGTCGCCGCCGGTTTGCTGCTGCGGCGCCGCGGCTGAGGGAAGTTCGCACATGTCCCGGACAGCGTGTCTGGATTCCGACAGTGCCTTGCCGGTAGCATCGACCTCATCCGGCCTTCGCCGGGCGGTGCAAGCGGCTGATTTCCATGAATCCTCCTCCCAGTGACGGGGCGGCAGTCGAAGAAGACCAAAAAAGACCGCCCGCACACATAGACGAACGCAGTCTCGCGGCCATCCTCGACAACGTCGACNCGGCAATCTACGTCGCCGACATGCGCACGCACGAGCTGCTTTATCTCAACGCCTACGGCCGGGCGCGCTTCGGCGACTTCGAAGGCAGACACTGCTGGGAAGTGCTGCAGAAAGGGCAGAGCGGACCCTGCGAGTTCTGTACCAACGACCGGCTGCTGAACGAGGACGGCACCCCCGCGGGCGTGTACGTGTGGGAGTTCCAGAACACCGCCAACGGCCGCTGGTACCAGTGCCGCGATCAGGCGATCCGCTGGGGCGACGGCCGCATGGTGCGGCTGGAGATCGCCACCGACATCACCGACCGCAAGCGCATGGAGCTGCAATTGGAAGCGGCCAGCGCGCGTGCGGAGACCCTGGCCTACACCGACGAGCTGACCGGTCTGCCCAACCGCCGCGCCTTCTTCGAGCGCGGTGCGCGCATGTTCGAGCGCAACCGGCGCAGGAACCGCTCCACCGCGGTGATGATCTTCGACATCGACTACTTCAAGCGCATCAACGACACCTTCGGCCATCCGGGCGGCGACGAGGCGCTGCGCGCCATCGCGCGCAGCGTGCGGCCCGTGCTGCGCGAAGGCGACATGTTCGCGCGTCTGGGCGGCGAGGAGTTCGCCATTCTGCTGGCCGTCGATCACGAGGAGCAGGCGATGGCCGCGGCCGAGCGCGTGCGTGCGGCGGTGGCCGGCATCGAGCTGCGCTACGGCAACCGGCTGCTGCGCTGCACCGCGAGCTTCGGCGTGGCCTTCTGTCCGCGCGGCGGCAAGGATCTGGAAACCATGCTGCAGGAAGCCGATCACGCCCTGTTCGTCGCCAAGCGCAGCGGCCGCGACCGCGTCGTCTTTGCCGGCTAGCGGCATCCGAGTGTGTTCGCCGGCCGGTCCGCGCCGGTCGTGGTTGCGATGCGGCGTACCGTGCATGCCGGGCAGGGGAGCACGGTGCCCCCGCGATCCAACGCGTCCGACAACCAGGCCGCGATTGACCGCGCGCGAAGGGATGCGCGCCGACTCGCAAAATCTCGTGAACTCCGCCTGCGATCATTGACCGCCGTTNCCGAGCTCCCTAAGTTTGAGCGCACATGTACGTTGGGGAGGACGGGTGGAGTTTCCCGCTTTGTTCGACGATGACGAGCTGGAGCGTGTGCGCGCCGAACAGCTCGCGCGCGAATACGCGCGCCGCGAACCCTATCAACCGTTCCTCGTCGTCGCGCAGCACTATCCACGCATCGCCCGGGCGATCGAACAGCTCTGGGGCGCGCCGGAGATGGACCGCTTCTTCGACCGCCTGCTGATCGACGAGCGCGGCAACCGCGCGGGTTTCCCGCCCGAAGTCGTGCAGGCGCTGCTCCTGCTTTCCTCCCGGCACCAGCAGGCCTTCCGTTATCACACGCCCGCCGACGTCTGGATCAGCGACCCCACCGTTTCGCGCCGCGCCGCCCGGTGAGGCCGACCCTCTCCCGGCATCGTCGCCGCTTGTGCGATGATCCGGCCGGACAGAGAGGGTCCTATGAGCAAGCTGTTTTCGACGTTCAAACTCCGCGACACCGTATTCCGTAACCGCATCTTCGTTTCGCCCATGTGCCAGTACTCGGCACGGGACGGAGTGCCCAACGACTGGCATCTGGTGCATTTGGGCAGCCGTGCCGTGGGCGGCGCCGGGCTGGTGATGGTCGAGGCGACCGCCGTTTCGCCCGCGGGGCGCATTTCGCCCGCCGACACCGGCATCTGGAACGACGAACAGGTCGAAGCCTTCCGGCGCATCAGCGCCTTCATCGAAGCGCAGGGCGCGGTGAGCGCCATCCAGCTCGCGCACGCCGGGCGCAAGGCCTCGACCGACGTGCCGTGGAACGGCGGCCGGCCGCTGCTTCCCGAGGATGGCGGCTGGGGCACGCTCGCGCCCAGTTCCGTTCCCTTCGCGCCGGGCTGGCCGGAGCCGACGGCAATGACGCACGAGGACATCGAGGCCACGGTGCGGCGATTCCGCGAGGCGGCGGAGCGCAGCCTGGAGGCCGGCTTCCAGGTGGTCGAGGTCCACATGGCGCACGGCTACCTGCTGCACGAATTCCTCTCGCCGCTCAGCAACCGCAGAACCGACGAATACGGCGGCAGTCTGGAGAACCGCATGCGCTTGCCGCTCGCGGTCGCCAAGGCGGTGCGCGAAGCGTGGCCGGCGCACCGGCCGGTGTTCGTCAGGATTTCCGCCACCGACTGGGTCGAGGGCGGCTGGGATCTGGAGCAGAGCATCGTGCTGGCGCGCAAGCTGCGCGAGCTCGGCATCGACCTCATCGACTGTTCCAGCGGCGGCCTGGTGCCCGACGCCAAGATTCCCGCCGGCCCCGGTTTCCAGGTGCCCTTCGCCGAACGCATCCGGGCGGAGGCGGGCATCGCCACCGGCGCGGTAGGCTTCATCACCGAGCCGCAGCAGGCCGAGGACATCATCGCCAAAGGCCAGGCGGACGTGGTGCTGCTGGCGCGCGAACTGCTGCGCGATCCGCACTGGCCGCTGCGCGCCGCGCATGTACTGCGTGCCGACATCCCCTGGCCCAAGCAGTACGAGCGCGCCAGGCCGCAAGATCCGAAATAGCGGGGACCTCCCATGAAAGCCTCAGGCGGGCACGGCGGCGAATCCGATCCTGTCGGCCACGCCCTGTTCACGGACCTCTACGAGCTCACCATGCTCCAGGCCTACTTCGAGGAGGGCATGGACAGGGAGGCCGTGTTCAGCCTGTTCGTGCGCCGCCTGCCGCCGAATCGCAACTACCTGCTCGCGTGCGGGCTGGAAACGGTGCTCGACTACCTGGAGCACGTGCGCTTCGGCGAAAGCGACATCGCGTACCTGCGCACGCTGGGCCGCTTCAGCGAACCTTTCCTGGAGTGGCTGGCGGCGTTCCGTTTCACGGGTGAGGTGAGCGCGGTGCCCGAAGGCACGCCGGTGTTCGCCAACGAACCCATTCTCGAAGTCGTGGCGCCGCTGCCGCAGGCGCAGCTCGTCGAGACCTTCGTCATGAACCAGATCCACCTCCAGACCATGATCGCGTCGAAGGCGGCGCGCGTGGTGACGGCGGCGCAGGGCCGCGACGTGGTGGATTTCGGCGCGCGGCGTTACCACGGCATCGACGCGGCGATGAAGGCGGCGCGCGCCTCGTACATCGCCGGCGTCGCCGCGACCTCCAACGTCTTGGCGGGCAAGCGCTACGGCATCCCGGTCGCCGGCACCATGGCGCACAGCTACGTGCAGGCGCACGAAGACGAGATGGAAGCCTTCCGCGCCTTCGCGCGCGTCTATCCCGACACCGTATTGCTGATCGACACCTACGACACGCTGCGCGCCGTGCGCAAGGTGATCGACATGGCGCACGCGCTAGGCGGCGATTTCAAAGTCAGCGGCCTGCGGCTCGACTCCGGCGATCTCGCCGCACTCTCCAGGGAAGCGCGCCGCATGCTCGACGACGCCGGCCTGCAGCGGGTGCAGCTCGTCGCGAGCGGCAATCTGGACGAATACCGCGTCGCGCAACTGGTCGGCGAGGGCGCGCCTTTCGACACCTTCGGCGTCGGCACCGCGATGGGCGTTTCCAGCGACGCGCCTTCGCTCGACATCGCCTACAAGCTCGCCGAGTACGGCGGCCGCGGACGCGTGAAACTTGCGAAGGACAAGCCCGTCTACCCCGGCCGCAAGCAGGTGTTCCGCGTCGAAGCGGACGGACGCGACGCGCACGACGTCATCGGACGCTACGAGGAATCCCTGCCGGGACGGCCGCTGCTCAGGCCCGTGATGTGCGAAGGCGGACGCCTGCCCGATGCCACGCCTTCGCTCGAAGCGGTGCGCGCCTACGCCCGCGCGCAGATCGAGCGGCTGCCCGCACACGTGCGCGCCCTCGAACCGGCCGATCCGCCTTATCCGGTACGGGCGAGCGACGCTCTGCTGCGCTACCAGGAACAGGTTGCGCGCAATTACCGGGAGCTCGACTAGCCGGGAAGGGAGCTGCGCTTGCGCCGCGAACCGCTGCAAGCCAGCGATGTGCTGCTCGTCGTCGATGTGCGGAACGATTGTCGTCCGGGCGGTGGGCAATCGTCGGCCTTGCCGTAGAAGTCTGCGCATGCGCGACCGTGCTCGACGCCCTGAAGAAGGGCTTCGAAGTCCATTTCATCCGGACGCGTCGCTGCTGTCACGTCCGAAGGGGGCGAGCAGACGCTGCGAGGTGCGCGGGGCGCGTACTTGCGTATAAGCGAGCGCTTGAGGCGCTAATGAGTGAATATGCGTTAGGGTGCTATACCGCGGCATTAAAAACAACGGGGATACACACGGAATCGCCAAGGGCATGAATGGGAGTTGCTCGACTACTATTGCTCAACTTGGGCGGCACCTCCGGCGTGCTGGAGTTAAGCCGAACGCCTTGTGTTTACCGTCACCAATCCTAGTGTTCGAATAACGATAAAGCTATGAAGCTGCGTATACCAGAAATCGAGATTCTGCCTGATGATCCATTCAGAAACGACAACCTTGAACGGAAGTATGCCGTTGAAGGGTTAACTAATATTTTAGGGAGTACTACAGATCCTCTCGTCATTTCAGTGAATGCGCCATGGGGATATGGAAAAACAACCTTCCTGAAGATGCTCCATGCTCACTTGCTAAATAATGGGTTCAAGGTCGTTCGCTTTAATGCATGGGAGAGCGACTATATTGATGATCCGTTTGTTGCGCTCCTGACGGATACAGAAGAGCAGCTTAAGGTACTTAAAAGCGTTGGCGATAAATCACTGCAAAACAAACTCGAAAAGGTCAAGAACTACGGTAAAAAAATCATAAAAACCGCTGTTCCTGCGGCGGTACGTGTTGCAACCGCTGGGGTGCTTGATCTAAACGAATTCACGGAAGAATCGATTGCCGATGCTGCAGAAAGGTTTGCGAGTGAACAGATTAATGCTTACTTAGAGGCAAAGAAATCTATTTCTTCGTTCCGGGAAGAAATTAAAAGCATAGCCGAGTCAATATACGGCCAACAATCGATGCTTCCGTTGGTCTTTATTATTGATGAGCTTGATCGTTGCAGACCGCCCCATGCAGTTCGTGTGCTGGAAATTGTCAAACATCTGTTCTCAATAGATCGCGTTGCCTTTGTCATCGCGTTGGATGCCGAGCAGCTTGCTCACTCTATAAGGACGCTCTACGGTCAGGGTATGAATGTCGATGAGTATTTAAAAAGATTCTTTGATATCGAATTTCATTTGCCAATTCCTAGTGCTGACAACCATCTTAGTGCACTGTTTAGTAGATTCGGTCTCGATGGATTTTTTGATAGTCGCAAAGAGATTGGTGCTGCTGATAAGCAGGGTGTTTATGCGCTATTCAGAAGTTTATTTAAAGCCCTCGATTTTTCATTCAGGGAGCGTGAGCGAGTTTTTTCGCTATTAAGCTTGGCTATTCGTGCTACGGGGCCGAGAGAACATTTGCATCCATTCCTGCTTGGATGCTTAATACTTCTTAAGGTGAAGAACACCAAACTGTATAAGGATTTTGTTAATGGCAAGGCGGACGCGGCCAAGATATTTGAGTATTTCTCTTCGAGTTCAGAAGGGAAGGAGTTTGTAGATAGTCAATTTGGGGCCGCTCTTGAAGTTGACCTGGTTTATGCGCAAACCCCTTTATGGGATCAGGACCAACTACACAACGAGTTTCGGGGGCGCGCGCAGGATAAAACGCTGGCAGACGAAGAAAGGGAGCGGGCAATTTGTATGGCGGATATCGCGATGAAAAATAGATTTGATCACATTCATATAGATGTGAAATCCATTGTGGCTAAGATCGATTTAGCTGCGGGAGAGGGGGAGTAACAAATGCCGTCTGATAGCGGTCAAATTGTCCTAGGTGTTGACCTCGACGGCGTCTGTGCCGACTTCTACGCGCGCATGCGCGAGATCGCGGCCGAGTGGTTCGAGCGGCCGCTGGAAGAGATGACGACCGATGTGTCGTTCGGTCTGTCCGAGTGGGGCATCAAGGGCGACGAGTACGCGAGCCTGCACCGGTTCGCGGTGACGGAACGCGACCTGTTCCGGACGATGCCGATGATTCCGGGCGCGCGGCGGGTGTTGCGCAAGCTGTCTTCGGAAGGCTTCCGGATCAGAATCATCACCCACCGGCTGTTCATCCGCTTCTTCCATCAGCTTGCGGTTTCGCAGACCATCGAGTGGCTGGATTACAACGGCATCCCGTACTGGGATCTGTGCTTCATGCGGGACAAGGACCAGGTCGGCGCGGATATCTACGTGGAGGACAGCCCGGACAACGTCGAGGAGCTGCGCCGGGCGGGCCACTACGCCATCTGTTTCGCCAACAGCACCAACAAGCACATCGCCGATCCGCGCGCGAAGTCCTGGGACGAGGTGTACGAGCTCGTCAAGCAGCGCGAGCAGTGGATCAGGAGCGCCCGTCAGGCTTCGGCGTGAGGATCAGGAAGTACTGATGCGGCAGGAAGTCGTGCCGCGTCGAGAGCGTGTAACCTGCCTCCTGTAATTCCTCGATCACCTTTTCCGCTTCGATGCGCACGCGCTTCGGCGGGCCGATGGGCGCGTCGGGTCGGAAGTCGATGATCGCGAGCCGCCCGCCGGGCTTGAGCAGCTTGGCCAGACGGGCGAAGTACTCTTCGCGGTCCTCGATGTGATGGTAGGTGTTGACCATCAGCACGAGGTCCACCGGTTCGGGCAGCCGGGCGTCGTCCGGTTCGGCGGGCACGGGTTGCAGGTTGGACAGTCCCTCGTGCCGCGCCCGTTTCTCCAGATAGGCCACCATCTCCTGTTCCACGTCCACCGCGTACACGCGTCCGTTCGGTACGGCGCGGGCGAGGCGAACGGCGAAATAGCCGGTGCCGGCGCCGATGTCGGCCACGGCGGCGTCCGGCTTCAGCTCCAGGGCGCGGATGACTTCCTCCGGCTTCTGCCAGGTGTCGCGATCGGGGTTGTCGAAAATCCGCGCCCAGTGCCCGGCATCGTGGAAACCGTGATCGTGCGTGGCGGGCGCCTGCGCCGCCGCGATGCCAGCGAAGCAGAGCGCCCACAGCCAGAGCAGCAGGGCGGCAAAGCCGGGTGTTCTGTTCATCGGTTCCCTCTCGCTTCCAGGCAGACAGCGTCCCGTTTCGTCAGAAGCCTTCCAGCACGATCTTGCCGATGGCGCGGCCGCTTTCGATGATCGCGTGCGCGCGCTTGAGGTTCACGGCGCAGATGCGGCCGTAGTGTTCGGCGACGGTGGTCTTGATCCTGGCTTCGTCCACCATGCGCGAAACCTCGGTCAGGATGCGGTGCTGTTCGATCATGTCCGCGGTCTGAAAGACCGCGCGGGTGAACATGAGTTCCCAGTGCAGCGAGGCGCTCTTGCGCTTGAGCAGGCGGATGTCGATGGGTTCGGGGTCGTCGATGAGACCGAAGCGGCCTTGCGGCGCCAGCGCCTCGACGGCCTGCTCGAAGTGCTTGTCGGTGTGGGTGAGGCTGGCGATGTATTCCACCTGCGGGATGCCGATGCGCTTCAGCTCTTCGGCGATCGGCTTGCTGTGGTCGATGACGTGATGGGCACCGAGCTGACGCGCCCAGTCCTGCGTCTGCGGGCGCGAGGCGGTGCCGATGATCGTGAGCCCGGTGAGCTGACGTGCGAGCTGCACCATGATCGAGCCCACGCCGCCGGCGGCGCCGATGACGAGCAGCCGCGCGTCGGTCTTCCCGCCGCGCGGGATCTGCAGCCGGTCGAACATCAGCTCCCAGGCGGTGAGGCTGGTGAGCGGCAGCGCCGCGGCCTGGGCGAAGTCGAGGCTCTTGGGCATGGGCCCGACGATGCGCTCGTCCACGAGCTGCAGTTCGGCGTTGCTGCCCTGGCGGTCGATGGAGCCGGCGTACCATACGCGGTCGCCGGGCTTGAACAGCGTCACTTCCGGGCCGACTTCGCGCACGATGCCGGCGGCGTCCCAGCCGAGGATCTTGTACTCGCCTTCCGGCGGTTCGGCGCGGCGGCGCACCTTCGTGTCCACGGGATTGACCGACACCGCCTTGACCTCGACCAGCAGATCGCGGCCCGACGGCCTGGGTTCGGGAACGTCGATATCGATCAGGGCGTGTTCATGTTCGATGGGCAGGGATTTGCGGTATCCGACGGCTTTCATGTTGAACCCCCTTTCGTCACATCGAGGCGGCAAGGCTAGCGTGCAGGGCCGAAGCCTTGCAACCGCTCAATATTCGGTGAGGTACTCGCCGTCGCTGTCGCGGGTGTAGCGCCGCACCGGCAGGCCGCTTGCGTCGAAGGAATCGAGGTAGGGCACGCCCGAGGCGTAGGCGCTTTCGCGGTCGAAGTAGATGCGCACCGGCTCCTGGCCGTCGCTCGCGACGAAGTATTTTTCCGTTTGGCGTTGCATGATGTGCTGCGCGCCGGGCGGCAAAAGGGCCGCCAAGCGGGCGGCCCCGATGCCGGGCGTGAANGCGCCCTCAGCCCATCTGGTGCTTGAGGCTGGACAGTTCGCTATGCGCCTGCTGCACGGCCTGCTTGAGTTGCGGCTCGACGTTGCCCGCCTGTTTGCAGGCCTCCAGCGCGCGGTCGCTCAGTTCTTCAAGCTCCCAAACGNACTGTTTGATCTTCTGCTGATCCTGGCCCTGGATGTACTGGCGGGCCTCGTCCGCGCGCTGGTCGAGCTGGCGGATGGAATCCTGCAGTTCCGGCGTCGCCGACTGGCTCTGCTGGCAGGCCTGGTAGGCATCGTCGATACACTGCTCGACGCGGGAAAAACGTTGTTGCACTTCGCTGAGTTGCATGGTGACTCCTCGTTTAAGTTGTCCGGACAAACGCCCTGCGGGCGCGTCGCCTTCAGGGGTGCAAGCGGTGTTCCTTTAGGCGCCGCGGCGTCCAGGTCAGACGCGCGCGGGAACGTCTCGTGCAGCGCGCCGGTTTTGACGCGAGGCGATCCATGCGAGCGAAGCTCATCAACCAGGACGGCGAACGCACCTATGCGCTGATCTTCGAGGCGGGCGACGAAGTGATCGCCGGTTTGACGCAGTTTGCGCGCGAGCACGGCATCACCGCGAGCCGCTTCAGCGCCATCGGCGCCTTCTCCGACGTCGTGCTCGGCTATTTCGACTGGGAACGCAAGGACTACGCGCGCATCCGCGTGGCGGAGCAGGTCGAAGTGCTGTCGCTCAACGGCGATATCGCGCTCGACGGCGACGAACCCAAGGTGCATGCGCACGTCGTGATCGGCAAGCGCGACGCGACCGCGCACGGCGGCCATCTGCTGGAAGCGCACGTGCGGCCTACGCTGGAAGTGGTGCTGATCGACTCGCCCGCGTATCTGTGCCGGCGTTACGACAAGTCGAGCGGCCTGGCGCTGATCCGCATCGAGTGAGCAAAAAAAAGCGGCGCGGTTCTTGCGAAGCCGCGCCGATCGAAGGGAGCACAAGGTAGTGCCCCAAGGGGCTCAGTTTTCGGCGGCCAGGGCTTCCATAGCCGGCACAGTGGAGGATTGGCGCAAGCCCTTGACGACCTGCGAACCGAAGGCCGCGGCGCCGACGATGAAGACGACGTCGCCGACGGTGCGGATCCAGCGCAGCGCCTCGAGGAAGGGCTGTTGCAGGAAGGCTTCGCTGCGTGCGTACCACAACCCTTCGGTCGCGCTGGCGTAGAACTGGAACAGGCCGATGGGCAGCAGGCTGGTGGCGATCATCAGCACCAGGCCTGCGTTCAGCCACCAGAAGGCGGTGGCCATCAGCCGGTCGTTGAACTGGAAGCCCGGCCGGATGTAGCGCAGCACCAGGATGGTGAAGCCCAGCGCGAGGAAGCCGTACACCCCGAACAGCGCGGCGTGGCCGTGCACGGGCGTGGTGTTGAGGCCTTGCACGTAGTACAGCGACACGGGCGGGTTGATCATGAAGCCGAACACCCCGGCGCCGAGCATGTTCCAGAAGGCCACGGCGATGAAGCACATCAGCGGCCACTTGAGCTGCGCCATCCACGGCGCGCGCACGCGCAGGCGCCAGTTCTCGAAGGCTTCGTAGCCCAGCACCACCAGCGGCACCACTTCCAGCGCGCTGAAGGTCGCGCCCACCGCCATCACCGGCGTGGTGGTGCCGGTGAAGTAGAGGTGGTGGAGCGTGCCCGGCACGCCGCCCAGCAGGAAAAGCGAGGCGGAGGCGAGGCTCGCGGTCGTGCCGACGGCGCGCGACACCAGGCCCATGGAGACGAAGATGAAGGCCAGCGCCGTGGTGGCGAAGACTTCGAAGAAGCCTTCCACCCACAGGTGCACCACCCACCAGCGCCAGTACTCCATGATGGCGATGTGGGTGCGTTCGCCATAGGCGAGCCCCGCGCCGTAGAAGAGGCCGATGGCGACCACCGAGGCGGTGAGCAGCGCGAGCAGATGCTTGTCGCTGTCCTTCTTGCGCAGCGCAGGCACCATGCAGCGCAGCATCAGCACGAGCCAGAACGCCACGCCGAGGAACTTGCCGATCTGCCACAGCCGGCCGAGGTCGACGTATTCATAGCCCTGATGGCCGAGCCAGAAGTTCCATTCCGGGGGCAGCTTCTGCGCGATTGCGAGCCAGTTGCCGAGGAAGGAACCGGCCACCACCACGATCAGCGCCCAGAACAGGATGTCCACGCCGAGCTTCTGGTACTTCGGGTCCTTGCCGCCGTTGATGATGGGCGCGAGAAAGAGCCCGGCGGCGAGGAAGCCCGTCGCGATCCAGAACAGCGCGGACTGGATGTGCCAGGTGCGCGTGAGCGAGTAGGGGAACCACTCGGAGAGCTGGATGCCGTAGAACTCCTGGCCTTCGACGGTGTAGTGCGCGGTCAGGCCGCCCAGCAGCACCTGCAGCATGAACAGCGCGACCACCACGAGCAGATATTTGCCCAGCGCTTTCTGCGAAGGCGTGAGCGCGAAGGTGGTGAGCGGATCGCGCGCGGGTGCGGGCGGTTCCGGCTCCTCCTTGCGCAGAAAGGCCCAGCCCCAGACCAGCAGGCCCACGCCGGCGATGAGCAGCACCACGCTGATGATCGACCAGACGATGTTCTCCGCGGTGGGGCGGTTGTCGATCAGCGGCTCGTGCGGCCAGTTGTTGGTGTAGGTCGCGCTCTGGCCGGGGCGTTCGGTCGCCGCGGCCCACGCGGTCCAGGCGAAGAAGGCGGTGAGGTCGTCGCGCCGCTTCGGGTCGGGCAGCGTGACCTCTTTCATGGCGTAGCTTTCGCGCGTGCCGTGCAGGGCGGGATCGCCGCCGAACAGCGCGTCGTAATGCTTCGCCGTCTGGGCCATCGCCGCGGCGCGGCGCGGCGTGATGACGACGGTGTCCGTCGCCTCGTCGTACGTGTTCCTGCGGTATTCGAGCTTCAGCCGGTGCTGCAGCGTCTGCTGCGCTTCGGCGTCCAGCACGGCGTAGGAAGGCGCGCCGTATTCCTCCTGCGCGGCGAGATCGAGCCACGCCAGCAGTTCGCGGTGCAGCCAGTCGGCGGTCCAGTCCGGCGCCTGGTAGGCGCCGTGGCCGAAGATCGAACCGAGCTGCATGCCGCCTACCGACTGCCAGGCGGTCTGGCCGTCGAGGATCTTCTCCTTGGTCGAGACGAGCTTGCCGTCGGTGGTGACGACGCGCCCGGGAATGGGCGGCGCCTGCTTGTAGATCTCGGTGCCGAGATACCCGAGCAGGGTGAAGGTCAGCGTGAGAACGGCGAGCAGCAGCCACCACAGCTTCTTGTAGGTCGCGTTAGGCATTTTCAGGCTCCAGTGCGGCAGCGAAGAGAATGTTGTTCTCCAGATGGATGTGTTCCATCAGGTCGTCGCGGAACTGCGCGAGCAGGCCGTAGAGCGCGCGCCAGGTGTTGCAGGCGCCGCGCGGCAGCGTGATGTCGTTGGTGAGCGCGGTGAGCTGCGCGAGCGCTTCGCCGTGCTGTTCGTGTTCCATTTCCATCACGGCGATCGGGCCCTGCACCATCGGGCCGGCGCCGCGCGAGATGAGCGGGAAGAGGATCTGCTCTTCCTTCATCATGTGGCTTTCGAGCTCCTGCTGCATGGCGCGCAGGTGATCGGTCAGGCCGACCGGGCAGTCGGGCCGGTCGCCGTGCACTTCCTCCACGCGCTGCGCGAGCCGGATCAGCTCCGGCAGTTGCTCGCGATGGCGCTGATGGAAACGGCCGAGGATGTGCTGGATGAGCTCGCGCGGTTCGGCGTCGCGCCAGTTGCGCTCCGGCTCGGGGCGGTCGACCAGCGCTTCCAGCGCGGCGACGATTGCTTCGACGTCGAGGCCGCGTTCGCGGGCGGCGTCCTTGAGGCGCTGCTTGCCGCCGCAGCAGAAATCGAGCTCGTAGTGGCGGAACACCCGCGTCGCGCCGGGAATGTCGCGGGCGAGTTGGGCGATGGTGCGGTCGTAGAGATGGCTCATAGTCGTGCTCCGGTTCTTTCGCCTTGAGCCATAGCAAGCGGTGTGACAGCGCCAAGCCATTGAAACAGCGAGATAAAAAAATAACGTGGTAAAAACAACCGCTTTGCGTTATGGTGAGAAAGACCATGAGCGGGTAGAAATGACCTTGAGAGACGCCCTGCTGGCCGACCTTGCCACCGAACTGCCGCACGCGGTGCGGCTGCAGCGGCTGGTATCCACCTTGCGCACGCATTTCCGTTGCGGGGCGGTGGCGCTCCTGCGCCTGGACGGCGACTGCCTGTGTCCGGTGGCGGTGGACGGTCTGGTGCGCGAGGCGCTGGGCCGCCGTTTCCTCGTGGCGCAGCATCCGCGCCTGGCCGCGATCCTCGCGAGCCGGGCGCCGACCCGTTTTGATCCGGGCAGCCCGCTGCCCGATCCCTACGACGGCCTGCTTGACGAGCATGTGGGCGAGCCGCTGCCCGTGCACGACTGCATGGGCGTGAGCCTCTACGTGGAAGGCAACCTCTGGGGTGCGCTCACGCTCGACGCGCTGCACGCGGACACGTTCGACGAAGCGATGCGCGAAGAGCTGCAGCGCTACACCCTGCTGATCGAAGCGGCGGTGCGCGTGACGCGCCTGGAACAGGAAACGCGCAGCCTGCGCATGGCGCGCGCCGTGCACGACCACCAGGAGATCCCGGCGTTCAACGAGGGCGAGATCCTCGGCCAGAGCCCCGCGATCCGGCGGCTGCTGCACGAGCTCGACGTGGTGGCCGACTCCGAACTGCCGGTGCTGCTGCTCGGCGAGACGGGCGTGGGCAAGGAACTGTTCGCGCGCCGCCTGCACCGCCAGTCGCGCCGCGCCAAGGGACCGCTGGTGCACGTCAACTGCGCGGCGCTGCCCGAGTCGCTCGCGGAAAGCGAGCTCTTCGGTCACGTCAAGGGCGCGTTTTCCGGCGCGACCACCGACCGGCCCGGCCGCTTCGAGGCCGCGAACGGCGGCACGCTGTTCCTCGACGAAGTGGGCGAACTGCCGCTCACCGTGCAGGCGAAGCTTTTGCGCGTGCTGCAGAACGGCGAGATCCAGCGCCTGGGCGCGGACTCGCCGCGGCGCGTGGACGTGCGCATCATCGCCGCGACCAACCGGCAGTTGAAGGACAGCGTGCGCGACGGCCATTTCCGCGCCGATCTCTATCACCGGCTGTCGGTGTATCCCGTGCACATCCCGCCGCTGCGCGAGCGCGGCAGCGACGTGCTGGTGCTCGCCGGGCATTTCCTCGAACTCAACCGCGCGCGGCTGGGCTTGCGCAGCCTGCGGCTGTCGCCCGCGGCGGAGCAGGCGCTGTGCGCCTACCACTGGCCCGGCAACGTGCGCGAGCTCGAACACGTCATCAGCCGCGCGGCCTTGAAGGCCGTGAGCCGCGGCGCTTCGCGTACCGAGATCGTGAGCCTCGAGCCGGAGCTGCTCGATCTCGACATGCAGCAGGAGGCGTTCGCGCCGGTCGCCGCGTCGAGCATGGGCAACGGCGAAGGCGGAACGTTGCGCACGCTGCGCGAAGCGGTCGAAGCCGTGCAGCGGCAGAGCATCCGCGAGGCGCTGGACCGCTGCGATCAGAACTGGGCGCGCGCCGCGCGCATGCTGGGCATGGACGCGAGCAATCTGCACAAGCTCGCGCGCCGGCTGGGATTGAAGTAGCGATGCTGCGCCGCACGCAGATCCTGCTGTGGCGTGCGTTGGCGCTGCTGGCGCTCGTCTGCGGGCTGATCGGCGCGGTGCTGCCGGTCATGCCCACCGTGCCTTTCCTGTTGCTCGCGGCGTGGGCTTCGAGCCGCGGCTGGCCGCAGCTCGAAGCCTGGCTGCTCGCGCATCCGCGTTACGGACCGGCGATCCGCGGCTGGCGCGAACGCGGCACCGTGCCGCGGCGCGCCAAATGGCTGGCGAGCGTGCTGATGTCGATGAGCGCGATCGGGGTGACGTTTTCGCCTGTACCGGTGTGGGTGAAACTCGGCGTGCTCGCTTTCCTCGCCGGCGTCGCGCTGTGGCTGTGGTTGCGGCCGGAGCCCTGATTCAGTCCAGCCGCCTAATGCGCAGGTTGCGGAAGCTCGCGCCGGTGCCCTGGTGCCGCAGCACGATGTGGCCTTCCGGCAAGGCGCCGAAGGCCGGGCAATCCTTGAGCCGGCTCTCGGCGATGTGACGACGCAGCACCGGATCGCCGAGGTCGTAGGCCAGCACCTGCTGGTTGGCGATCCAGTGCTCGACCCTCGTGCCGCGCACCACCAGTTTCGCGCCGGCGTACATGTTGGGCGGGATGGGCTCCATCAGGGAGCAGGGCAGCAGGTCGTGGAGCGCGCCGCAGCCGGTCTTCTGGTTGCTGCCTTCGGGATGGCGCGGATCGTCCACGAGCTGCATCTCGGGTCCGCTCTGCCAGGCTTCCTCGTAATCCTCGCTCACGCGGTAGAGCACACCGGAGTTGCCACCCTCGGGCAGGCACCACTCGAACTGCAGGATGAAGTCGCCGTAGCGTTCCCGGGTAATGAGATCGATGCGCGGGCCGTCGGGGATGGCGCGGATGACATCCCCGTCGCATGTCCAGCTCGCGCTGGGAAATTCGCTGCCGCGATAGGCACGCCACGCTTCGGCGTGCAGGGGTTCGAACATGCGCATTCCTCGTCGGTCCGGCATGCAAGGCGTCGGCTGTATGTTGACACAGGGTGCACGGCTTGTGTGCGTAAGGACAAGCGGGCGGCGCGCAAAGCCGGGAAATGCGCCACGCGGCGACGCACCCTGCGCCGCGCCGGCTGCACCGTGCCGGTGCGGACGCCGTCGGCTCCCCGAGCCGTCACCGGAACCTGGCGTGCGTCGGCAGCCCGCGCGTGGTCGGCGCGGCGAATGCACCGCCGATTAGTCGTGCCGCGGTAACCGGAACCGGTTTCCGCCAGGATCGATTTGGTCCGGGGACGGCGTACGCCGGCAAAAGTCACATCAAATCAATGGGCAAACTTCGAGCGCCGTCGTGCCGCGAAGCGGCCGGTCTCCGCCCGCCGCATTGCCGGGGCGGCGCCGTGGCGTGCCCACAATGAAGGTGTCGCGGTTTGGATACAGCTCATATCTAAAGGCATGTGCGCCGTATTACAATGCGGTGCACATGTTCACCATCCGATTCGCTCTTTCATGATCGCTCTCGTCGAAGCTCACCGTGCCGGGCTGTTACGGCGGGAGCACTGGGTGCGCAATATCGTCGCGGGCGTGATCGTGGGCGTGGTCGCGCTGCCGCTCGCCATGGCCTTCGCCATCGCCTCGGGCGCCAAACCGGAGCAGGGGCTCTACACCGCGATCATCGCCGGCCTCATCGTCTCCATCGCCGGCGGCAGCCGGGTGCAGATCGCCGGACCCACCGGCGCCTTCATCGTCATCCTCGTCGGCATCACCGCCGAGCACGGCATCGACGGCCTGCAGATCGCCACCTTCATGGCCGGCATCATGCTGCTGGTGCTGGGGCTGGCGCGCATGGGCGGGGTCATCAAGTTCATTCCCGATCCGGTCATCGTCGGCTTCACGGCCGGGATCGGCGTCGTGATCTGGGTGACGCAGTGGAAGGATTTCTTCGGCCTGCCGGCGCCGGAAGGCCGGCACTTCCATGAACGGCTGTGGTCGCTGCTGCAGGCGCTGCCGGATCTGCATCTCGCCACCACCGTCCTCGCGCTCATCGCCCTGGCGCTGGTGATCTACTCCTCGCGCATTCCCTATCTCAAGCGCGTGCCCGGGCCGCTGGTGGCGCTGGTGGCGCTGACGCTGATCCAGGGCATCTTCCAGTTCGAGGGCGTCACCACCATCGGCAGCGCCTTCGGCGGCATCCCGCGCGGGCTGCCGACGCTGCAGATGCCGGAGATCACGCTTGCGCGGATCATCGAGCTCATCGGCCCGGCCTTCGCCATCGCCATGCTCGGGGCCATCGAATCGCTGCTCTCCGCGGTGGTCGCTGACGGTATGGCCGGCACGCGCCACGACTCCAACCAGGAGCTCGTCGGCCAGGGGCTCGCCAACATCGCCGCGCCGCTGTTCGGCGGTTTTGCGGCCACCGGCGCGATCGCGCGTACCGCGACTAACATCCGCAACGGCGGCAACAGCCCGCTCGCCGGGATCGTGCACGCGCTTACGCTGGTGCTCATCTTGCTCTTCCTCGCGCCGCTGGCGCAGCACGTGCCGCTCTGCGCGCTCGCCGCGATCCTGTTCGTGGTGTCGTGGAACATGAGCGACGTGCCGCACGTGCTGAAGATGATCCGGCGCGCGCCGCTCGCCGACGTGGCGATCCTGCTCATCACCTTCTTCCTCACCGTGTTCGCGGATCTCGTGGTGGCGGTGAACGTGGGCGTCATCCTCGCCATGCTGCACTTCATGCGCCGCATGGCCTCCAGCGTGGAGGTGCAGCAGGTCACCGGGCAGGAGCTGCGCGCGGAAGCCGGCCAGCCCGGCGTCATCGACCTGCCGCCCGGGGTGATGGCCTATGCGGTGCAGGGTCCGTTCTTCTTCGGCGCCGTCGAGAACGTCGAACGCGCGCTGGCCGGCACCCATACCGATCCCAAGGTGCTGATCATCCAGCTCCGGCGGGTGCCCTTCGTGGACATCACCGGCCTGCAGACGCTGGAGGAAGTGATCGGCGAGATGCACAAACGCGGCGTGCATGTCCTGCTGGCGAGCGCCAATCCGCGCGTGCATGCCGACATGGAAAAAGCCGGCATCCTCGACCTCGTCGGCCGCAACCACGTCTTCGACCACTTCATCGACGCCGTCGAGCGCGCCCGCCAGCTCGCGGCGGCCTGATTTCCGCCTCGGCGGGACCGGTCTGGAGAGCTTTTCCCGACGGCAGGCAGCGGCACCGACGCTGCGCCCGCGCGGCGTCGCGCCGCCTTACACATCCCGGCCTTTGGTACGGGTGTGCGGTCGTCTTCGCTTTCCAAAACAGCCTGTTTGGGCGCTTTCGTGCCCACGGCACAACGCGTGCTCGAATGCCTCCGGATGCGGGCCTATAGCATGCGCCGCATCCCCATGCGTGGCGATGACCCGTTCGATCGCGCGCCGCCGCTACGCCGTGAGCCGACCGAACGTGCCATCCGCCGCCATGGTCCATACGCCGCTTCTGCGCAAGATCGTCTGGTTGAACGAACTCGCGTGCGCGGGTGAGGGCGCGGATTTCGACGCCGCGCGCACCGAGCTGGCTTCCCGCAGGCGGTTCATACAAGGGGTCGCGGCCGGTACCGGGCTCGCCGTCACGCCGGTGTGGCTGACCGCCCTTGCGCAGACGCCGTCGCGCATCGTCATCGTCGGCGCAGGTCTCGCGGGTCTCACCTGCGCCTATCTGCTGCGCAAGGCGGGATTGAAGCCGGTGGTGTACGACGGCGCGAAGCGCCTGGGCGGACGCTGCGTCACCAACCGCACCGCCTTTCCCGGTCAGCACGTGGAAGAGGGCGGCGAATTCATCGAGGCCCGGCATACCGCCATCCGCGTGCTCGCGAACGACCTCGGCGTGCCGTTGCGCGACGAAGGCAGCGACTTCGATCTCGCGCGCGGCGATCCGGTCTATCTGATCAACGACGCGCCCTATACCGCGGCGGCGGTGTATCAGGATCTGCTGGCGATCCGCAATCAGGTGATGAGCGATCTCGCCGCCGCGCCTTTCCCGACGCGGTGGGACAAGAGCACGCCGCGCGCGCAGACGCTCGACAACATGAGCGTGGCGCAATGGATCCAGCAGTACGTGCCGGGCGGTGCCGCTTCGCGCCTGGGACGCCTGCTCACCGTCGCCTACGTGAACGAGTTCGGCGCGGAAACGAACAAGCAGAGCGCGCTCAATCTGGTCTACACCCTCGGCACGGCGGGCGGCGGACCGCCGGGACCGCTCGGCGACAAGAACCGGCGCTACCGCGTTTCGGGCGGCGCGGACCGCCTGATCGGCGAGCTCGCGAAGCGGCAGGGCAGCGCCGACATTCATCTCAACCACGGTCTCACGCGTCTGGCGCGCAACGCCGACGGCACTTACGCGCTGCGCTTTTCCACGCCGGGCGGCACGCAGAACGTCACGGCCGACCACGTGGTGCTGGCGTTGTCCTTCGCCGCCTTGCGCTCGCACGTCGATTACAGCGCCGCGGGCTTCGACCAGCGCAAGCAGATGGCGATCGGCAAACAGGCGATGGGCGAGCACGCGCTGCTGCATGTGCAGTTCAAGGAACGCTATTGGTGGAACGTGCTGCGCAGGACGGGGCTCGGCTACGGCGAACCCTATCAGGCGGTGTGGTCGCCGACGCGCGGGCAGGTCGGCACGCCCGGCATTCTCACCAACTCCGTCGGCGGACTGCGCGCGAGGCAGCTGAATGCGGGCCCCTTGGCCGATCACGTCAAGCAGCTGCTGGAATATCTCGACCGTACGCTGCCCGGCGTGAAGAACATGGCGACGGGGACGGCGCTGCTCAGCTACTGGGTCAACCACACCTGGACGCGCGGCTCGCGCAGCTATTACGCGCCCGGCGACCGGCTGCTCTTCGGCGGCTACGAGGGCGTGCCCCAGGGCAGGGCGCATTTCTGCGGCGAGCACACTTCCGTCGTGACGCCCGGGACGATGAACGGCGCCGTGGAAACGGGCATGCGCTGCGCCGAGGAAATCCTGCAGGATGTCGCGGAAGGCGGCGGGACGGTGCCGCCGCCCGAGCCCGAACCGGAACCCGAACCGCAGCCCGAGCCGGGTTTGCCGAGCTGGGTGCCGCTCCCGGGACGCGTGAAGCGTCTCGTCACGGCCAACACCTTCGCTGCCGTCGATCCCTGTCCGAGCGATACCTGCACCTACAACGCCACCTACAACGGTATCGGCAACGACATGGTGCTGCGCTCCTTCAGCGGCGGCATCTACAACCCGTACTACAGCAATTACGGCGCAATCGTCATCCACGGCGGCGGCCACGGCAACTACGGCGGCAACGAGACCTACGTCTTCGATCTCGATACCCTGGCGTTCAAGCGGCTCGACAATCCGACCGACCATCCTTCGCTGACGGTGAAGTCGGTACCGGGCAATCTCTGGAATCTCCAGTACTGCGAATACATCGACGGCCAGCCGGCGAGCTCGCACAGCTTCGACAACCTCGCCATCATTCCGCCGGGGAAAGGCGGCGGCACGCGCGGTAGTCTCTTGCGCGCCGTGAGCATGGCCTGCGGCAAGGAGTCGCGCTCGACGGGCTATTCGCACATCTTCGATCTCGCGCAACCGGCGCAGCGCTGGAAGCGTTTCTCGGTCAACGCCTACAACGGCAACAAGGTGCCGCCCACCGGCGCCTGCGCCTACGATTCCAAGCGCAACTGCGTGTGGCAGTTCGTGCACGGCAACGCCATTGTGGGCAAGCTCGACGTCGCCGCGAAGACCTGGACCAACTATCCGATGGCGCAGGGCATGGGCGATCTGCGGCCCGATTCGCTCACGGCGCAGTACTACGCGCCGCGCGACATCGTGGTGTTGTGGGCCTACCGCAGGACGACGCCCAAATCCACCGGCGTGTGGGTCTTTAATCCCAACAACCCGACAGCCGGCGTGCAGCGCATCACGCTCACGCTGCCGATTCCGCCATCGACCACATCGGAGGTGATCGGCGGCGACATCTGCACCCACAACGGCCGGCTCTATCTCATTACGCCTGCGGACGAGGACGCAGTGTTCGAGGTGACGATCGGGGCGACCGCGACCTGGACGGTGCGCAGGCTGCCCTGGGAGGGCTCCGCCGCCGATGTGTCGGCGATTGGCTCGGCCATCGATCTGGTGGTGTACACCTTCAAGCGTTTCGCCTACTGCTCGAAGGCGCGCTGCTTCGTCTATATCCCGGCGCGCAACGCTCCCGTGTTCGCTTTCCGTCCGCCGGGCGTGTGAGCCTCATTTGAACGCAGAGCCCTGCTTGCGCAGCGGCTTGGGCTGGCTCTTATAGGTGACGCCGTGCTCGGCGAGGTACTGGCGGATCAATTGGCGCACCACCTGCGAGGGGGTGAGGTCTTGCATTGCGCACAACCGCTCGAAGGCCTTTTTCTTTTCGGGGTCGATCAGGACCGTCAGTCGGGCGGTCTTGTTTTCCATGAGCTCGAAATGGACAGCGATGTTCATCGGATTCTAATCGCGTTCGACCACGACACCAAAAAGAACCCCTGAAAGCCGCGTGGCTATTGCGCAACGAATAGGCGGAATCGATGCGCGCGATAGGGAACTTGCGTTGACTAATTGGTACTAAAACGGTACTAATTACGTCGGCGCAACGACGACGGGCACAAAAGCGTGTTACGCATCAGCAAGCTCACCGATTACGGCACCCTGGTCATGACGCACATGGCCGCGGCGCCGACGCATCAGTACAGCGCGAACGAGATCGCCGCGGCGCTGGGGCTGGGCACGCCCACCGTCAGCAAGGTGCTGAAGGCGCTTTCGCGCCACGGTCTGGTGGTGAGCGTGCGCGGGGCGCGCGGCGGTTACGCGCTGACCCGCGCGCCGGAGCTCATCACCATCGCCGACATCGTCGACGCGCTGGAGGAGCAGCCTTTCGGCCTGACCGAATGCAGCGCGACCTCCGGCCTGTGCCATCACGAGCACGGCTGCACCATCCGCGGCAACTGGCAGCGCATCAATCACATCGTGCGCAACGCCCTCGAAGGGGTGCGCCTCACCGACATGCTGCGCCGTCCGCGTCCGCGGCAGCCCGAAGCGCCGGCCGTGGTCGCGCGTCCGCTTGCCGGGCCGGTGAAACCGTCCAAGATCCCGGCGCCGTGCAACAAACAGGATTGAACCCATGAGCACTTCCACCGAACAGCTCGAACGCTTCCTCAAGCGCGAATACGTCGCGGGCTTCGAGACCCCGATCGAAGCCGACACCCTGCCGAAGGGCCTGTCGGAGGACATCATCCGCGCCATCTCGGCGAAGAAGGGCGAGCCCGACTGGCTGCTCGAGTGGCGGCTGCAAGCGTATCGTCAGTGGCTGAAGATGACGCCGCCCACCTGGGCGCACATCCATCATCCGCCCATCGACTTCCAGGACATCGTGTATTACGCCGCGCCCAAGAAGAAGGCGGACGGGCCGAAGAGCCTGGACGAAGTCGATCCGGAGCTGCTGCGCACCTACGAGAAGCTCGGCGTGCCGCTGCACGAGCGCGCGCGCCTCGCCGGCGTGGCGGTGGACGCGGTGTTCGACTCGGTGTCGGTGGCGACCACGTTCAAGGAGCAACTGGCCGCGCACGGCATCATCTTCTGTTCGTTCTCGGAAGCGGTGCGCGAGCATCCGGAACTCGTACGCCAGTACCTGGGCACGGTCGTGCCGCCGGGTGACAACTTCTACGCCGCACTCAACTCGGCGGTGTTTTCGGACGGCTCCTTCGTCTATGTGCCCAAGGGCGTGAAGTGTCCCATGGAGCTGTCCACCTACTTCCGCATCAACGCGCGCGACACCGGCCAGTTCGAGCGCACGCTCATCATCGCCGACGAAGGCGCGCAGGTGAGCTACCTGGAAGGCTGTACGGCGCCCATGCGCGACGAGAACCAGCTCCACGCCGCGGTGGTGGAGCTCGTCGCGCTGGAAGGGGCGAAGATCAAGTACTCGACGGTGCAGAACTGGTATCCGGGCGACGAAAACGGCGTAGGCGGGATCTACAACTTCGTCACCAAGCGCGGCGAATGCCGCGGCGCGCGCTCGCACATCTCCTGGACACAGGTGGAGACCGGCTCGGCCATCACCTGGAAATACCCCAGCGTGATCCTGCGCGGCGACGAGTCGATCGGTGAGTTCTACTCGGTGGCGCTCACCAATCACTACCAGCAGGCCGACACCGGCACGAAGATGATCCACATGGGGCGCAATACCCGCAGCACCATCATCTCCAAGGGCATTTCGGCCGGGCACGGCAGCAACACCTATCGCGGCATGGTGCGCGTGACGCCCAAGGCGGTGGGCGCGCGCAACTACACCCAGTGCGACTCGCTGCTGATCGGCGACAAGTGCGCGGCCCACACCTTCCCGGTGATCGAGGCGCGCCATCCCAGCGCGCACATCGAGCACGAGGCGACGACTTCGCGCATCGGCGAGGACCAGCTCTTCTACGCCATGCAGCGCGGGCTGTCGGCCGAGGACGCGGTGTCGATGATCGTGAGCGGCTTCTGCAAGGAAGTGTTCAAGGAGCTGCCGATGGAGTTCGCGGTGGAAGCGCAGAACCTGCTCGGCGTGAGCCTGGAAGGCAGCGTGGGTTAAGGATGCCGGACACGAACGGTTTGAACGGAAACTTCAGGAAAGCGATGCAATGCTGAAAATCAAGGATCTGCACGTCTCGGTCGAAGGCCGGAAAATCCTGGACGGCCTCGACCTCGAGGTGCCCAGCGGCGAAGTGCACGCCATCATGGGCCCGAACGGCTCGGGCAAGAGCACGCTGGCGCAGGTGCTCGCCGGGCGCGAGGGTTTCGAAGTGAGCGGCGCGGTGGAATGGGACGGCGTCGATCTGCTGTCGCTGCCGGCCGAAGAGCGCGCGCGCCGGGGGCTGTTCCTCGCTTTCCAGTATCCGGTCGAGATTCCGGGTGTGTCGAACGCCTACTTCCTGCGCTCGGCGGTGAACGCGGTGCGCCGCTACCGCGGCGAGAAGGAGCTCGACGCGATGGACTTCCTCAAGCGCGTCAAGGCCGAGATGCAGACCGTCGGCATGTCGGAGGAATTCCTATACCGCTCGGTGAACGAGGGCTTCTCCGGCGGCGAGAAGAAGCGCAACGAGGTGTTGCAGATGGCGCTGCTGGAACCGAAGCTCGCCATCCTCGACGAGACCGACTCGGGTCTGGACATCGACGCGCTGCGCATCGTCGCCGACGGTGTCAACCGCCTGCGCTCGCCCGAGCGCTCGATGATCGTCATCACGCACTACCAGCGGCTGCTGGATTACATCGTGCCCGACCGCGTGCACGTGCTCTCGCGCGGCCGCATCGTCCGTTCCGGCGACCGCGAGCTGGCGCTGGAGCTGGAAAAACGCGGCTATGGGTGGCTGGAGGAAGAGCGGCGCAAAGAGCCGCGGGGAGTCGGGCAACGATGAGCGCGGTGCAAGGCTGGGTCGATACCTTCCGCGCCGAGGCGCAACGCCTGCCGGGCGCGAAGCTGCCCTGGCTCGCCGGCGCGCGTGCGCGCGCGATCGAGCGCTTCGCCGCGCTGGGCTGGCCGACCAACAAGCTGGAGAAATGGCGCCATACCTCGCTGGCGCTGCTCGCGCAGCAGGAATTCGCCGTACCGCCGGTCGATCGGGTGGATCTTGCCGCCGGCGCGCTGGCGCAACTGCGCCAAGGTGCGGAGGCGGGGCATTGGCTGGTGTTCATCGACGGGCAATTCGCGCCGGGGCTGTCCGACATCGGCACGCTGCCGGCCGGTGCCTGTGTGGATTCGCTCGCGGGCGCGCTCGCGCAGCGGCCCGAGCGGCTGGAGGCGGTGTACGGTGACGCCGAGGAAGGCGAGTCGCCCGCGGCGCTCAACCTGGCGCTAGCCGGCGACGGCGCGTACATCGAGCTCGCGCGCGGCGTCGCGATCGAAGCGCCGATCCATCTCGTGTTCGTGGGCGGCGTCTCCAAAGGCACGCAACTCGTGCGCAACTTCATCGTCGCGGACGACGGCGCCCAAGTCACGGTCGTCGAACACTACATCGGCCGCGACGACGCGACGAGTTTCACCAATACCGTGACCCGCGTGCGCGCGGGGCGCGATGCGCGCGTTACGCATCTCAAGCTGCAGCAGGAGTCGGCGCAGGCTTTCCACCTCGCCGCGCTGGATGCGGTGCAGGCGCGCGGCGCGTACTTCGCTTCGCATTCGCTCGCCTTCGGAGCGCGCCTTGCGCGCAACGACATCTCCTCGCGTCTGGAAGGAGAGGGCGGCGAGGCGCTCTTGAACGGGCTCTATCACGTGGACGGCAAGCGCCACGTCGACCACTACACGCGGCTCGATCACAATTCGCCGCGCTGCACCAGCCGCGAGCTCTATCGCGGCATCCTCGACGGCACGGGCCGCGGCGTGTTCACCGGCCGCATCTACGTCGCGCCGGGCGCGGTGAAGACCGACGCCGAACAGCGCAGCGACAGCCTGCTGCTCTCCGCGGGCGCCGAGTCGGACGCGCGGCCGGAGCTGGAGATCTACAACGACGACGTGAAGTGCGCGCACGGCTCCACCGTCGGCCAGATCGACGAGACGGGGCTGTTCTATCTGCGTTCGCGCGGGCTGGACGAACAGCACGCCCGCAACCTGCTGGTCTACGCCTTCGCAGCGGAAGTCCTGGCACGCATCGGCGAGCGGTCGCTGCGCCGCAGCGCCGAGGCGGCGATCCGCGCGCGCATCCCCGGCGGACAGTTGCTGGAGGCCCTGGCATGAACGCGCCCGACATGCGCCGCCAGTCCTGTTTGCCGCTGCACCGCGCGGAGGATTTCCCGATCCTCGAGCGGCCGGTGCGCGGCAAGCGGCTCGTCTATCTCGACAACGGTGCGACGACGCAGAAGCCGGAAGCGGTCATCGAGGCCGAGCGCCGGTTCTACCGCGAATCGAATGCCAACATCCATCGCGGCGTGCACTGGCTGTCGCAGCACGCCACCGATCTCTACGAACAGGGCCGCGAGACCGTGCGCCGCTTCCTCAACGCCGCGCGCGCGGAGGAGATCGTGTTCACGCGTGGTACCACCGAGGCGATCAACCTGGTCGCGCAGAGCTGGGGCCGGGCGAATCTGAAGGCGGGCGACGAGATCGTGCTCACGGCGATGGAGCACCACTCCAACATCGTGCCGTGGCAGCTCCTCTGTGCCGAGACCGGCGCCGAGCTTCGCGTCGTGCCGATCAACGACCGCGGCGAGCTCGATCTCGACGCCTACGTCGCGCTGCTCAACGAACGTACGCGGCTGGTGGCGGTGGCGCACGTGTCCAACGCGCTCGGCACCGTCAATCCGGTGCAGGACATCGCCGCGCGGGCGAAGGCGGTGGGTGCGCTGGTGCTGGTGGACGGCGCGCAGGCGGTCGCACACATGCCGGTGGACGTGCAGGCGATCGGCTGCGATTTCTACGCCTTCTCGGCACACAAGCTCTACGGCCCCACCGGCATCGGCGCGCTCTACGCGCGCTGGGACGTCCTGCGCGGCATGCCGCCGTGGCAGGGCGGCGGCGACATGATCCGCACAGTGAGCTTCGAAGGCAGCACCTGGGCCGATCCGCCGCAGCGTTTCGAAGCGGGCACGCCGAACATCGCCGGCGTGGTCGGTATGGCCGCGGCCATCGACTATGTGAGCGCCATCGGCCTGGAACGCATCGCAGCGCACGAACACGCGCTGCTCGAGTACGCGACCGAGGCGGTCTGCAAGCTGCCGGGCGTGCGGCTGATCGGCACCGCGCGCGAGAAGGCGAGCATCCTGTCCTTCATGGTCGACGGCATCCATCCGCACGACCTGGGGACCATCCTCGACATGGAGGGCATCGCCATCCGCGCCGGCCATCACTGCGCCATGCCGGTCATGAAACGCTTCGGCATCCCGGGCACGGCGCGCGCTTCCTTCGCGCTGTACAACGACGAGCGCGACGTGGAGGCGCTGGTGGCGGGTATCCGCAAGGCGCAGGCCATGTTCGACGGAGGCGCCGCACGATGAGCGACATGCATCCCGAACTGCGCGAGCTGTACCAGGAAACGATCTTCGACCACAACCGCAGCCCGCGGAATTTCCATGAGATGGCGGATGCGGACCGTGTCGCGCAAGGCCACAACCCGCTTTGCGGCGACGAGCTCACCGTGTATCTGCGCATCCGGGACGGCGTGGTCGAGGCGGCGAGCTTCGTCGGTCACGGCTGCGCGATCTCCAAGGCCTCCGCTTCGCTGATGACCGAGGCGGTGATCGGCAAGACCGAGGCGGAAGTGGAGGCGCTGTTCCGCGACTTCCACGCCATGCTGACCGGAGAAGAGGACGCCGACCGCGACCTGGGCAAGCTCGAGGTGCTCGCCGGGGTGAAGGAGTTTCCCGTGCGGGTGAAATGCGCCACGCTGCCCTGGCACACGCTCCACAACGCGCTCACCGGCTCCGCCGAGAAAGCGAAGACGGAGTGAGGGCATGAACGACTACGAAGAGGTCCGGCTCGCGCGGGACTGTCCGGCCGTGGCCGTGCCATGGGGGACGGTGACGGCCTTGCCGGCCGGGGCGCTGGCGCGCATCACCCAGCGCCTGGGCGGCAGCTACACGGTGGTCGTGGACGGCAACATGTACCGCGTAGACGGCAAGGACGCCGACGCGCTCGGTTTCGAGGTCGAATCCCAGGACGGCGCCGAACCGGCCGAGCCGCTGACCGCCGAGCAGGTCGAGCTGGCGGCCTGGGAGAAGCTGGCGACCTGTTACGACCCCGAAATCCCCATCGATATCGTCAACCTGGGGCTGGTCTACGCCCTCGATGTCACGCCCCTGGAAAACGGCCGCTACCGCATCGACGTGCAAATGACCCTGACCGCCCCGGGCTGCGGCATGGGCAGCTTCATTGCGGACGAGGCCCAAAGCAAGCTGCTCTCCATCCCCGGCGTGGACGCCGTGGACGTCCAGCTCGTCTGGGACCCGCCCTGGAGCCGCGACATGATGAGCGAGGCCGCCAAGCTGGAGCTGGGCATGCTGTAATGCACCAATTTGAGCCGGATCACGCACTTAGGCGAGGCGGCCGGCGCCAAATACCGGTTCAAAAACCGGTTTTGTCCGCACAAAGTTAGTGCAAAGGCGCACCAGTTCGGCGAAAATCGCGCCCCACCCATTTTGTCAACCCATCTCATAAGGAATACGGGCGTGTTGAAGTACCAAAGCGCGGACGATTTCCTCAATGTCGTTGCGGCGCGCAATCCGGGCGAACCGGAATTTCTGCAAGCGGTGCGCGAAGTCATCGGTAGCGTGTGGAAGTTCATCGAAGCCAACCCGCGCTACGCCGAACAGGGGCTGCTGGATCGGCTGGTCGAGCCCGAGCGGATCATCCAGTTCCGCGTTGCCTGGGTGGACGACCAAGGTGAAGTGCGGGTCAACCGGGGCTTCCGCGTACAGCACAACTCGGCCATCGGGCCGTACAAGGGCGGCATCCGTTTCCACCCTTCGGTGAACCTGTCGATCCTCAAGTTCCTGGCGTTCGAGCAGACCTTCAAGAACTCGCTCACGACCCTGCCCATGGGCGGCGGCAAGGGCGGCTCGGACTTCGATCCCAAGGGTAAGAGCCCGGGCGAGGTGATGCGCTTCTGCCAGGCGTTCATCACCGAGCTGTTCCGTCACATCGGCGCCGACACCGACGTGCCGGCCGGCGACATCGGCGTGGGCAAGCGCGAAGTCGGCTTCATGGTGGGCATGGTGAAGAAGCTCACCAACCGCTCCGACTGCGTCTTCACCGGCAAGGGCCTGAGCTTCGGCGGCTCGCTCATCCGGCCGGAGGCGACCGGCTACGGCACCGTCTACTTCGCCCAGGAAATGCTCAAGCGCGTCGGCCGCTCCTTCGAGGGCCTGCGCGTGTCGGTTTCCGGTTCGGGCAACGTGGCGCAGTACGCGGTCGAGAAGGCCATGCAGCTCGGCGCCAAGGTCGTCACCGTCTCCGACTCCAGCGGCACGGTGGTGGACGAGGACGGCTTCACGCCGGAGAAGCTGGCGATCCTCATGGAGGTCAAGAACCATCTCTACGGCCGCGTCAGCCAGTACGCCGAGCGTGTGGGCGCGAAGTTCCTCCCCGGCGCCAAGCCCTGGAACGTGCCGGTGGACATCGCGCTGCCCTGCGCGACGCAGAACGAGCTCAACGAAGAGGACGCCAAGGCGCTGGTGAAGAACGGCGTCATCTGCGTGGCCGAGGGCGCCAACATGCCGTCCACCGCCGAAGCGGTCGATATCTTCCAGGAAGCCGGCGTGCTCTACGCGCCGGGCAAGGCCAGCAACGCCGGCGGTGTGGCGACCTCGGGCCTGGAAATGACGCAGAACGCCATGCGGCTGTCCTGGCCGCGCGAGGAAGTGGATGCGCGCCTGCTGGAGATCATGCAGGGGATCCACAACGCCTGCGTCGAATACGGCACGGGCAAAGACGGCAAGGTGAACTATGTGGACGGCGCCAACATCGCCGGCTTCGTGAAAGTCGCCGACGCCATGCTGGCGCAAGGCGTGATCTGAGCCTTGTCCGCCCCGGCAGCAAGACGGCCTCCCGCGGGAGGCCGTTTTTGTTGACGGGTTCGGATCGGCCCGGCCGCACGAGAGGGCGAACGGCCCGAGGCATGTGGTGCGTGCGAAGGCATGCCGCTCGCATGGACACTGGGTCGCATGGCGCAGGAGACGACGATGGTGCGCATGGCTGCCGTGATGAAACGCGTGTTGGTTGCCGCGGTGTTCGCGCTCGCCGGCTGTGCGGGTTATCCGTTGCAGGAACCGGTCGAGGCTTATGTCGCCGATGTCGAGCCCTTGCCCGGCGAAGGCCTGGAAGTGCGCATGCTGGTCAAGCTGCGCATCCAGAATCCCAACGACGCACCCGTCGCTTTCGACGGTGTGGCGATCGCCATGGAAGTGCAGGGCCGCCCCTTCGCGACGGGCGTGGCCGATATCCGCGGCGAAGTGCCGCGTTTCGGCGAAACGATCGTCGGCGTGCCGGTGAGCCTGTCGGTGTTCGGCGTGGCGCGCCGTGCCGTCGACGCGATCGCCGGCGCCTACCGGCGCGGCCGTTTGAATTACGAACTGAAAGGCAAGCTCGCGCGACGCGACGAGCGGCCGGTCTATTTCGAATCCAGGGGCGAGTTTACGCTGCCGGAGGAAGTGTTCGGCGGCACGAACTAGCGGCGCGCGGGGATCGCCGCGCGCCGCGTTTCAAAGCCGGACGTAGGACATGTCCGACCCGGTACGGCGGTGCTGCGCGTGGAAACCGGGCGGCGGTGCGGGCGGCATTGCCGGCGCCGGACGGAAGTCGCGCAGCCACTGCTGCCGCGCGTCGCTGCAGGATTGATGGGTGGCGAGCAGCAGTCCGCGCATCGTGCCCCGGTTGCACATCAGGAGACCGATGCGCTCGCGGCGCGCCGGCAACCAGAACCGCATGAAGGCGTCCGTGCCGCTGAGATCGATGATCTCCTGCACGCGGTCGCGTTCGAGGCTGTGCTCGATCATGTGTGCGGTCAGCACGGCCGGAGCGGCATAGCGCGCGTAAGTCTCGTCGAAAAACGATCGGTAGAGGTAGGCGCGTCCGTGCAGCGTGAACCAGAACTGCGCGGCTACCGGCGTGTCGTGCACGTATGCCACGCCCAGCCTCAGCCAGCGCTGTTCGGCGCAGGCGCGTATCCAGTCGAGAATGAGCGCCGGACAGGCTTCGGACCGCTTCCGGTTGCGCGCGTCGATCTGTCCGTAGGCGCGCAGACCTTCCCCGGCTTCCGCAGGCGAGGTGTAGAGCTCGATGCGCGCGCCCTCGTCGCCGCTGTGGAAACACTTCGATTTGCGCGCCCAGAGGGCGTAAAGATGCGGATCGCGCTCGCTCATGTACGCGTCGAAGCTCAGGCCGGCGCTGGGCAGATACCAGTTGCCGAAACAGACATAGCGCTTGCTCACCCAGCCGCAGGCGTCGAAAGCGTTTTCGAGCGCCTGGGTGTCGGAGGCGTCCGCATCGAGCGGCGCGAAATTGACCGCCGCGCAATCGGGCCGGTGCTTCGTGAGGCTCTGCGCCAATCCCTGCAACACCGCCGTGCGGTCGGCCATCGATGTGGCGACCGGCGCGTACAGCGGGGCGTAGTGATTGGCAGGCGCGAAATAGCGCTGCGGCTCGTCCGGCCGGACGTAGAGCAGCATGCAACCCTCGGCCCGCACCGGCACGATGAAGCGCCAGTTCTCTGTCGCGATGTGTCTGATAAAGAGCCGGAGCCACTGGCTGCAAGCGAAGGGATTGGCGGCCCCCGCCGCATCGAACAGCGCCTGGTTTTCGTAGACGAAGGTCAGCGCTTCCCTCCGGTCGAGGTAGAGCACGGGCATAGCGACTCCTCCCTGAATGTCGCCGGACGGCGACGTTTCCTGTTTTGTCGTGGAGGATATGCCCAGGGTTGCCGCCTGCTGCGGCCGTACACAAAAGTTGACAGATGCGCTAGCCGCCGTAGCGCTGCAGCTCGAAGCACTCGGCGTAGGGCTGCTCGCAATCCACCAGTTCGGCGCTTTCGCGGTTCATGGCAAGCACCCGTTCGTCGAAGCCGAGACCGCGGGTGTTGAGGTTGCGTGCGTGCTGCGAGGCGTGCAGGCGCAACAGCGCCGCTTTCCATTGCGCGCACGTTTCGTCGAACTCGGTGTAGACGTCGATCCGCATCGAGGTCGTCTTGGCGTCGCGGTTGAGCAGCGCCCAGAGCGTCCAGCCTTCGGCGCGAGCGATGCGGTCGAAAGTCTCGTACACCCGCCGGTGGGTGCGGTTGGTGTCGTTGCCGTGCGGCAGGAAGACAAGCTGCGGTGCGGTGCGCTCGACATAGTCGCGCAGCCGCGCATCGTCCGCCGCGTCGTTGCCGCCTTCCCAGAGGCGCAGGAACGCGAGCCGCTCCTCGGGCAGGCCGAAGTAGGCGCAGCTCGCACGCTGCTCGGCTTCGCGCAAGGCGGCTTTTTCGGCATCGGTGTAAGCGCCGCAGTAGCCGTCTTCCACGCCGCTCGCGCCGGCGGTGAGCACCGCCACTTCGAGCCGGTGCCCGGCGCCGTGCAACAGGCCGAGCGTCACGCCGATGGCGTCGAAGTCGTCCGGATGCGGCGCGAGCACCGTGACGCGCAGCAGCTCCGGCAGCGGCAGGGCGTTGAAACGCAGCGGGCGCGGGGCGTTGAACAGGCGGTCGAGCTCGTGCATGGCCGCATGGTACCGCGGCGGAGGCGCTGCGTGCGCCGTTGACCTGGATCAGCCGGGCCCGTCCCATTCCCGTTATGCTCTCGTTGAGGCATGCTCCGCATGCCCGATTCCCTTTATCCGCCATGACCAAAGAGAACAAGAAGAGATTGCTGATCGCTCTGGCCGCGGCCGTACTGGCCGCGGCCGGCTGGGCTTTCTGGCAGGACTATCAGGCGAACAAACGCAACGAGTTCATCGTCAGCGCCAACGGCCGCATCGAAGCGGTGGAGATCGACGTGGCCGCCAAGACCGCAGGCCGCGTGGCGGAAATCCTGGTGCGCGAGGGCGAATTCGTCACCGCGGGGCAGGTGGTCGCGCGCATCGACACGGAGGTCCTGGAAGCGCAGTTGCGCGCGGCCGAAGCCGAGCTCGCGCGCGCCCGGGCGGCGGTGGCGACGGCGCGCAGCCAGCTCGCGCAGCGCCGGAGCGAGAAAGCCACCGCGCAAGCCGTGGTCGAGCAGCGCAAGGCGGAGCTCGACAAGGCCCGCAGCAAGGCCGCGCGTTCGGAGGCGCTGGCGCAGAAGAACTACATTTCCCGTCAGGCGGTGGATGACGACGTGGCCGTGGCGCGCAGCGCCGAAGCGGCCCTGCGCGCCGCCGAAGCCCAGGTCGCGGCGGCCGAGGCGGGCATCGCCAACGCGCAATCGCAGATCGTCGGCGCCGAATCCGCGGTGCGGGCGGCCGAGGCGCAGATCGAGCGCATTAGGGCCGACATCAAGGATGCGGTGCTGCGCGCGCCGCGCGACGGCCGAGTGCAGTACCGTGTGGCACAGGTCGGCGAGGTGGTGGCGGCGGGCGGGCGCGTGCTCAACCTGCTCGATCTCAGCGACGTGTACATGACTTTCTTCCTGCCCACCACCCAGGTGGGGCGGGTCCCGATCGGCGCCGAGGTGCGGCTGATCATCGATGCCGCGCCGCAATACGTCATTCCCGCCAAGGTGTCCTTCATCGCCGACGAAGCGCAGTTCACGCCCAAGACTGTGGAGACGCGCGCCGAGCGCGAAAAGCTGATGTTCAGGTTGCGCGCGCAGATACCGGAGGAGCTGCTGCGTAAGCACATCGAACAGGTCAAGACCGGACTGCCGGGCACGGCCTACGTGCGGCTCGACCAGAGCCGGCCCTGGCCCCCTGAGCTCGAGGTGAAGCTGCCGCAATGAACGGGACCGCTGGAGCAGCGGGCGGCGTCTTCGTCGCGCGGCTGCGCGGCGTGGGGCTCGCCTACGGCGACAAGCGCGCGCTGGACGGCGTGACGCTCGACATCCCCGCAGGCTGCATGGTGGGGCTTATCGGCCCGGACGGCGTGGGCAAGTCGAGCCTGCTCTCGCTTGTCGCCGGCGCGCGCAAACTGCAGCAGGGCAGCATCGAAGTGCTGGGCGGCGACATCGGCGATCGGCGCTTCCGCGAGGCCGTGCAGCCGCGCATCGCCTTCATGCCGCAGGGCCTGGGCAAAAATCTCTATCCCACGCTCTCGGTCTACGAGAACGTCGACTTCTTCGGGCGGCTGTTCGGTCACGACCGCGCGGAGCGCGCGCGGCGCATCGACGCGCTGTTGCGCGCCACGGGCCTCGATCCCTTCCCCGACCGGCCGGCGGGCAAGCTCTCCGGCGGGATGAAGCAGAAGCTGAGCCTCTGCTGCGCGCTCATCCACGATCCGGATCTTTTGATCCTCGACGAGCCGACCACCGGTGTCGATCCGCTCTCGCGCCGGCAGTTCTGGGCGCTCATCGATCGCATCCGCGCCGAGCGGCCGGGCATGAGCGTGATCGTCGCGACCGCGTACATGGAAGAGGCGGCGGGCTTCGACTGGCTGGTGGCGATGAACGCGGGCCGCGTGCTCGCCGCCGGACGGCCGGCGGAACTCCTCGAACAGACCGCCACCTCGACGCTCGAACAAGCGTTCATCGCGCTGCTGCCCGAAGCGCAGCGCACGGGCTACCGCAAGGTCGAGATTCCGCCGCGCGCGGCAGGCGGCGAGGAAGACATCGCCATCGAAGCGCGCGACCTCACCATGCGCTTCGGCAATTTCACCGCGGTCGATCACGTCAGCTTCCGCATCGCACGCGGCGAGATCTTCGGTTTCCTCGGTTCGAACGGTTGTGGCAAGACCACGACCATGAAAATGCTCACCGGCCTGCTGCCGGCGAGCGAGGGCGAGGCCTGGCTGTTCGGCAGGAAAGTCGATCCGCACGACCTGGAGACGCGCCGGCGCGTGGGTTACATGACCCAGTCCTTCTCGCTCTACGGCGAGCTGACGGTGCGTCAGAACCTCGTGCTGCATGCGCGGCTGTTCCGCATGCCCGAAGAGCGCATTGAACCGCGCGTACGGGAAATGCTGGAGCGTTTCGATCTCGTCGAGGCGGCCGACGCGCTGCCCGGGTCGCTGCCGCTGGGGCAGCGCCAGCGCCTGCAACTCGCGGTGGCGATGATCCACGGCCCGGAGATGCTGATCCTCGACGAGCCGACCTCGGGCGTGGACCCGGTCGCGCGAGACCAGTTCTGGAACATCCTGATCGAGCTGTCGCGCCGCGACGGCGTGACGATCTTCATATCCACCCATTTCATGAACGAGGCCGAGCGCTGCGACCGCATCTCCTTCATGCACGCCGGCCGCGTGCTGGTGAGCGATACGCCGCAGGCCCTGATCGAAAGGCGCGGCGTCAGAACGCTGGAAGAGGCTTTCATCGCCTATCTGGAGGAGGCGGTCGGGGAGAGCGCCTCGCAGGCGGCGCAGGCGTCGACCACGGTCGAGGCGCCCGCACGCGCACACCGGCACCGGCGCTTCGATCCGCGCCGCCTGATGAGCTACGCGCGCCGCGAGACGCTGGAGCTGCGGCGCGATCCCATCCGCCTGACGCTCGCGCTGGTGGGCAGCCTGATTCTCATGCTGGTGATGGGCTACGGCATCACCATGGACGTGGACGATCTCAGCTTCGCCGTGCTCGACCGCGACGGCACCACGGCGAGTCGCGATTACGCCCTCAACGTCTCGGGTTCGCGTTATTTCATCGAAAAGCCGCCGATCCGCGACTACGCCGACCTCGACGCGCGCATGCGCGCGGGCGAGCTCGCGCTGGCGCTGGAAATCCCGCCGGGTTTCGCGCGCGACATCTCCGCCGGCACACCGGTGCAGATCGGCGCCTGGATCGACGGCGCCATGCCCATGCGCGCCGAAACCGTACGCGGCTACGTGCAGGGCATGCACAGCCTGTGGCTCGCCTCGCACGCCAAGCGCATGTACGGCGAGGGCGCGCTGAGCCCGCTCGCCACCGTCGAGACGCGCTACCGCTACAACCCCGAGGTGCGCAGCATCGTCGCCATGGTGCCGGCGGTGATCCCCATCCTGCTGATGCTCATTCCCGCCGCGCTCACGGCGCTTTCGGTGGTGCGGGAAAAGGAGCTCGGCTCGATCCTCAACTTCTACGTCACGCCGGTCTCGAAGCTGGAATTCCTGCTCGGCAAGCAGCTTCCCTACGTGGTGCTGGCGATGCTGAGCTTCCTGCTGCTGTGCCTCATGGCGGTGTACGTCTTCGGCGTACCGGTGAAGGGCAGCTTCCTCGCGCTGGCCGCCGGGGCGCTGCTGTACGTCATCGGCGCGACCGGCTTCGGGCTGCTCATCTCCACCGTGATGCGCAGTCAGATCGCCGCGCTGTTCGGCACGGCGGTGCTCACCATCGTGCCGGCCGTGCAGTTCTCGGGGCTGCTCGATCCGGTGAGCTCGCTCGAAGGGGCGGGCGCCTTCATCGGCCGCATCTACCCGACCACGCATTTCCTGGTCATCGCCCGCGGCACCTTCTCCAAGGCGCTGGATTTCGACGGCCTGCAGTCGAGCTTCGTGCCGCTTGCGCTGGCCATCCCCGTGTTGCTCGCGCTGGCGCTCATGCTGCTGCGCAAACAGGAGCGTTAGCATGCGCGCCGCCAACATCCTCCATCTGGGCGTGAAGGAGTTGCGCAGCCTGCTGCGCGACCCGATGATGCTGTTCCTGATCGTCTATGCCTTCACTTTCTCGGTGTACGCGGCGGCGACGGCGATGCCGGAGACGCTCAACCGCGCGCCCATCGCCATCGTCGATCAGGACCGGTCGCAGCTGTCCATGCGGCTCGCCGACGCTTTCTATCCGCCGTACTTCACCAAACCGTCGCTGATCAGCGCCGAGGACATGGACGCGCGCATGGACGCGGGGCTCGATACCTTCGCGCTCGTCATCCCGCCCGAATTCCAGCGCGACGTGCTCGCCGGCCGTTCGCCGACGCTGCAGCTCAATGTGGACGCGACGCGCACCAGCCAGGCCTTCACCGGCAGCGTGTACATCCAGTCCATCGTCAACGAGGAGATCGCCACCTTCATGCAGGGGCGCAAAGAGACGACGCCGCTGCCGGTGGAACTGGCCGTGCGCGTGCGCTTCAATCCGGAGCTCAACAAATCCTGGTTCGGCGCCGTGATCCAGGTGATCAACCAGGTGACGATGCTCTCTATCATCCTCACCGGCGCGGCGCTGCTGCGCGAGCGCGAGCACGGCACCGTCGAGCATCTGCTCGCCATGCCGGTGACGCCGTTCGAGATCATGACCGCCAAGGTCTGGTCGATGGGGCTGGTGGTGCTGTTCGCGACGGCCTGCTCGATCACGGGCGTGGTGCAGGGGCTGCTCGGCGTACCGATCGAAGGCTCGGTGCCGCTGTTCCTGGCCGGCACCGCGCTGCATCTTTTCGCCACCACGGCGATGGGGATCTTCCTCGGTACCGTCGCGCGTTCGATGCCGCAATTCGGACTGCTCATCATGCTGGTGCTGATCCCCATGCAGATGCTCTCGGGCGGCTCGACGCCGCGCGAAAGCATGCCGGAGGCGGTGCAGGACGTGATGCTGCTCGCGCCAACCACCCATTTCGTCATGCTCGCGCAGGCGATCCTGTTCCGCGGCGCGGGGCTCGAGGTGGTGTGGCCGCAGCTCCTGGCGCTCGCGCTCATCGGGGGCGCGCTGTTCGCGTATTCGCTCGCGCGCTTCCGCAAGACCATCGCCTCGATGGCGTGAACCGGAGGAAACACGTAGACGATGACAGCGGAACGAAAACAACCGGGTATTGTCGAGTGCGTGCCGTACGCCTGCTCCGCGGGAGAGGTCGCACAGGCGTTGTGCACCGATCTGTGCTGCGGTCTGAGCGAGCAGGAAGCGGCACGGCGCCTGGCGCAATACGGCCGCAACGAGCTCGCGGCCGAGCGGCCGGTTCCGGCCTGGAAGCGCTTCCTCGCCCAGTTCAACGACGTGCTGGTGTTGCTGCTGCTCGCCGCGGCGGCGGTCTCCGCCGTGCTGTGGTTCGTCGAGCGCGACCCGGCGCATCCTTCGCTGCCCTACGAGGCCATCGCCATCCTCGCCATCGTGCTGCTCAACGCCCTGATGGGCTATATCCAGCAGGCGCGCGCGGAACAGGCGGTCGCCGCGCTGAAGAAGATGTCGGCCGCGCAGGCGACGGTGATCCGCGACGGCGAGAGGAAGCGCATTCCCGCCGCGGAAGTGGTGCCCGGCGATCTCATCCTGGTCGAGGAGGGCGATACCATTCCCGCGGATGCGCGCGTGGTCGAGAGCACGGCGCTGCAATGCGCGGAGGCCGCCCTGACGGGCGAGAGCGTGCCGGTCTCCAAGGACCCGGAACCCGTGCCGGCCGACTGCGCGCTCGGCGACCGCCGCGACATGCTCTACAGCGGCACCATCGCCACCTACGGACGCGGGCGGGCGCTCGTCACTGCCACCGGCATGCAGACCGAGATGGGACGCATCGCCGGCATGCTCAGGGCCGCGCCCGCCGAGCAGACGCCCCTGCAGCGCGAACTGGACCGCGTCGGCAAGCGGCTCGGCCTGGTGGTGATCATCATCGCGCTGCTGATGATCGGCACCATCCTCGCGGTCGGGGACGTGCAGGGCATGCGCGGGCTGTTCGGCGTGCTGATCCTCGGCGTTGCGCTCGCCGTCGCGGCGGTGCCGGAAGGGCTGCCCGCCATCGTCACAACGGTGCTCGCGCTCGGCGTGCATCGCATGGCGCGGCGCAACGCCATCGTGCGGCGCCTGTCCGCGGTGGAGACGCTCGGCTCCGCGGACGTGATCTGTTCGGACAAGACCGGCACGCTCACGCGCAACGAGATGACGGTGCGCTGCGTCGTCACCGCGAGCGGCCGCGTGGACTTCGAAGGTATCGGCTACGCGCCGGAAGGCGGGGTCCGCCGCGCCGACGGCGGCGCAGTGGAGGGCGCCCTGCGGCACGAGCTCGAACGCGCATTGACGGTGGCCGAGCGCGCCAACAACGCGACACTGCAGCAGCACGAAGGCCGCTGGCAGGTGCAGGGCGACCCGACCGAAGGCGCGCTCATCGTCGCCGCGCGCAAGGCCGGGCTGGAAGCTCATGTCCTCGATGCGCGCTATGAGCGCCTGGCCGAAGTGCCGTTCTCCTCCGAACGCAAGCTGATGAGCACGGTGCACCGCGATGCGCATGCCGAAGAACATCTGCTCGCCATGACCAAGGGCGCGCCGGACGTGCTCATCGCGCGTTGCACCGCGGAACTGGTGGGCGAGACCATCCGGCCGCTCACGCCCGAGCGGCGCGCCGAGATCATGGCCTGCAACGAAGCGCTCGCGGGCGAGGCGCTGCGCACGCTCGGCGTCGCGTTCCGCCTGCATCCTGCCGAGAGCTTCGACCACCGCAGCGCCGACGAACGCATCGAAGAGGAGCTGGTGTTCGTCGGACTGGTGGGCATGATCGATCCGCCGCGCGAGGAGGCCAAGGAAGCCGTGGCGCGTGCGAAGCGCGCGGGCATCCGGCCGATCATGATCACCGGCGACCATCCGCGCACCGCCGCGGTCATCGCGGCCGAGCTCGGCATCGCGAGCGACGGGCGCGCGGTGACGGGCAAGGAGCTCGAACGCATGAGCGAAGAGGAACTCGACCGCGTCGTGCGCGAAGTTTCGGTCTATGCGCGGGTGAACCCCGAGCACAAGCTGCGCATCGTCGCCGCGCTCAAGCGCCAGGGCGCGACGGTGGCGATGACCGGCGACGGCGTGAACGATGCGCCGGCGCTGAAGAACGCCGACATCGGCGTGGCGATGGGCATCACCGGCACCGACGTGTCGCGGCAGGCGGCCGACATGGTGCTCGCCGACGACAACTTCGCCACCATCGTCGCGGCGGTGGAGGAGGGACGGGCGATCTTCTCCAACATCCGCAAGTTTCTGCGCTATCTGCTTTCGTCCAACATCGGCGAAGTGATGACCATGTTCTTCGGCGTGCTGCTGGCCGACCTCATCGGCCTCGTGCCCGGCGCGTTCGGCGTCGCGCTGCCGCTGCTCGCCACCCAGATCCTGTGGATCAATCTGGTCACCGACGGCGCGCCGGCGCTGACATTGGGGCTCGACCCGGGCGGCCGCAACCTCATGTCGCGTCCGCCGCGTCCGCGCGGCGAAGGCGTCATGACGCCGCGCATGTGGCGCGGGATCTTCTTCGTCGGCCTGATCATGGCCGTGGGCACGCTCGCCGTGCTCGACGCCTCGCTGCCCGGCGGCCTCATCGAGGGCGATGGGGATCTGCGTTATGCCCAGACCATGGCCTTCACCACGCTGGTGATGTTCCAGCTCTTCAACGTCTTCAACGCGCGCTCGGATGAGCGCAGCGCCTTCGACGGGCTGTTCGGCAACGTCTGGCTGTGGGGGGCGGTCGGGTTTTCGCTCGTCCTGCACGCCGCGGTGATCTATGTGCCGGGCCTGCAGCACGCCTTCGGCACCACAGCGCTTGCCGCGGAGGACTGGCTGCTATGCGCGGCGGTGGCGAGCAGCGTGCTGTGGCTGCGGGAGCTGAGCAAGGTCCTCGCGCGTAGCGCGGGCGCGCAACGGCGCGCGGCGGGAGTGTCTGCGTGAGCGCGCACGACCGCGACGCGGCGGGGCTCGCGGCGCTGTTCGCCCTGCTGTGGGTTGCGCTCGCGATCGAGCCGAACCACCGCGAGGACTGGGCGGTCGAGAACGCCCTGGTGCTGTTCTTCGTCGCGGTGCTCGCCGCGACCTACCGGCGCTTCAGGCTGTCGCGGATTTCCTATACCCTGATCTTCCTGTTCCTGTGCCTGCACGAGATCGGCGCGCACTACACCTATTCCGAAGTGCCCTACGACGCCTGGTTCGAGGCGCTCACCGGCCGTTCGCTCAACGCGCTCATGGGCTGGGAGCGCAATCACTTCGACCGCTTCGCGCACTTCATGTACGGTCTGCTGCTTGCCTATCCGATCCGCGAGCTGTTCCTGCGGCTGGTGGGCGTGCGCGGCTTCTGGGGGTATTTCCTGCCCCTGGAATTCACGATCGCCACTTCGGCATTCTACGAGCTGATCGAATGGGGCGCGGCGCTGGTGTTCGGCGGCGAGCTGGGCGCGGCCTATCTCGGCACGCAGGGTGACGTGTGGGACGCCCAGCGCGACATGGCGCTCGCGAGCCTGGGAGCGCTCGTGGCGATGCTCCTCACCGCGGCCGTGAACGCAGCACTGCGCGGGGATTTCGCGCGGACCATCCGCGACAGCCTGCGGGTGAAGGACCCGCTGCCGCTCGGCGAAGAGGAAATCGCGCGCATCCGCCGCGGCCGGCGGGGGAGGTCTTGAAGCGGCCGTCCCGCACGCCATATCTAAGGACTGTTCGACCTGTGTCAAACAAGGGCCCCGCACGGCGGCTAAAGTTCGAGCATCCTGCAGGCAAGGAGACCGATCCATGGACAAACAGCGCCAATGGAACGTCTGGTACCTCATCGGCGCGTTCCTGCTTCTGCTGCTCTTCCAGAGCTGGTGGACCACCTCGCGCAGCGTCGAGGCCATCCCCTACAGCGATTTCCTGCGCTATCTGGAGGAGGGACGTATCGCCGAGCTGACGGTGCGCCAGGACCAGATCGTCGGCCGCCTGAACCAGCCCATCAACGGCAAGGACTATTTCGTCACCAACCGCGTCGATCCGGTATTGGCCGAGCAGATCAGGAACAGCGGCGCGACCTTCTCCGGCACGGTGGAGGACACCTTCCTCACCAACCTGCTGTCCTGGGTGATCCCCATCCTGCTGTTCTTCGGCATCTGGATGTTCCTGTTCCGCCGTTTTGCCGAAAAGCAGGGCATGGGCGGGCTGGTGAACATCGGCAAGTCGAAGGCGCGAGTATTGGTGGAACGCGACACCGGCGTGACTTTCGACGACGTCGCGGGCGTGGACGAGGCCAAGCTCGAGTTGCAGGAGATCGTGTCCTTCCTCAAGGAGAAGGACAAGTACGGCCGGCTCGGCGCGCGCATCCCCAAGGGCATCCTGCTGGTCGGCCCGCCCGGCACGGGCAAAACGCTCATCGCCAAGGCGGTGGCGGGCGAGGCGGGCGTGCCCTTCTTCTCGATCTCGGGTTCGGAATTCGTGGAGATGTTCGTCGGCGTCGGCGCTGCGCGGGTGCGCGATCTGTTCGAGCAGGCGCGCAAGGCTGCGCCCTGCATCATCTTCATCGACGAGATCGACGCGCTGGGCCGCGCGCGCGGCGGCATCGCCTACGGCAGCGGCCACGACGAGAAGGAGCAGACGCTCAACCAGCTTCTTGCGGAACTGGACGGTTTCGATCCACGCGAAGGCATCGTGATCCTCGCCGCCACCAACCGGCCGGAGATCCTCGATCCGGCGCTGCTGCGCGCGGGCCGTTTCGACCGCCAGGTCGTGCTCGACCGGCCCGACCGCAAAGGCCGCGCTGACATCCTCAAGGTGCACATCAAGAAGATCCGGCTCGCGTCCGATGTGGACGTCGACCAGATCGCCGGCATCACGCCGGGCTTCAGCGGGGCCGATCTCGCCAATCTGGTCAACGAGGCGGCGATCCTCGCCACGCGCCGCAACGCGGACGCCGTGACGATGGACGATTTCACCGCCGCGGTGGAGCGCATCGTCGCCGGCGCCGAGCGGCGCGGGCGGCTGCTGCATCCGCACGAGCGCCGCGTGACCGCGTATCACGAGATGGGCCACGCGCTCGTGGCTGCGGCGTTACCGGGCACCGACCCCGTGCACAAGGTTTCGATCATCCCGCGTTCGATCGGCGCGCTCGGCTACACCATGCAGCGCCCCACCGACGATCGCTATCTCATTACCCGGCGCGAGCTCATGGACCGCATGACGGTGCTGCTCGCCGGCCGCGCGGCCGAACAGCTCGTGTTCGGCGAGGTGTCCACGGGCGCGGCCGACGACCTCGCCAAGGTCACCGACATCGCGCGACAGATCGTCACGCGTTTCGGCATGACGGAGCAGCTCGGCCAGGCGGTGCTCGAACGGCAGGCCACCACTTATCTGGGCGACCAGCGTATCGGACTGCGCGAGAAGGACTATTCCGAAGAGACCGCGCGCGAGATCGACATCGCGGTGCGCAAGCTCATCGACGAGGCCTACCAGCGCGCGCTGGCCCTGCTCACGGAACGGCGCGAGCTGTTGGAAGAGGGCGCGAAGCTGCTGCTGGAGAAAGAGACGCTGACGCCGGAGGACTTCCCGCCGCTTGCGCAAAACGCGGCCAGGGAACCGAACGAAACCGCGGTCTGATCAGCGCATGTCGTAGAGTTCCTGATGGAAGCGCGCGGCGTCGAAGCCGTGGGCGACCATCGCTTCGCGCATCGCGTCGCCGAAACGCTTCGGTCCGCAGAACCAGACGTCCGCGTCCCGCCATTCCGGCACTTCCTGCGCCAGCCGCTCGAAGCTCAGCCGCCCGTCCTGCTTCGGCAGCACGAGGTGGAAGCGCACGCCGCCCTGTTGCGCAAGCGCGCGAATGTGGTCGATGAAGTCCTGAGCCGGCGCATCGGTGGAATAGTAGAGATCGACTTCGGGGCGCTTACCCTGGTCGGTGAGCTGCTGCAGTCCGGCGATGAACGGCGTGATGCCGATGCCGCCCGCGATCCAGATCTGCCGCCGTCCTTCGCCGCTGAAATCGAAACGGCCGTAAGGGCCTTCCACGGTTACCGCCTGTCCTACACGCAACTGCTCCGGCAGCGTGCGCGTGTAATCGCCCAGTCCCTTGATGCTGAACCGCAGGCGGCCGTCGTCGCGCCAGGCGGAGGAAATGGTGAAGGGGTGCGCGCCCTCCGTGCGGTCGAACTCGACGAAAGCGAACTGGCCGGCCTGATGGCCGGGCCAATCGGTATCGAGCCGCACGCATACGTCGAGCACGGCGTTGTCCCGGTGGTACTCGAGCGATTCGATCGCGCCGCTCGCACGACGCGATTTGCCGATGCGGCCGAACAGCGACGCGAAGGCCGCGAGCGAGCCGCCGGTGAGCAGCAGTGCCATGAGCGCACCGCTCGGCGCGTTCCAGTAATCGCGGCCCATCATGATGAACGAGTGGTACGCCAGCAGGAGGTAAACGGGCGCCATGAGCTTGTGGGCGCGGAAGAACTGACGGTAGGGCACGCGCTTCCACAGGGCGAGCACCATGAGGAGGAGAAACATATAGAACGCCCATTCGCCCACGTCGCCGGCTGAGTTGCGCAGATCGCGGAAGAGGTCGAACCCGGCGGCCGGTTCGGCCGGCGCATGGCGCTGCGGCCGCTCGATCCAGCCGTGCCGTGCCAGGATGCGCGGTACGTTCTCCGCCGCCCAGTGCAGGATCGCCGCGATCGCCGTGCCGATGCCGAGCCATTTGTGCAGCCGGTAATACTTGTCAAGGCCGCCGAGCAGCGGTTCCAGTTGCACCGGGCGTGCGGCGAGGACGATCGCCGCGGACATCAACCCGACGGCGAGCATGCCGGTGTACATCACGATCGCGCGACGCAACGGCCAGAAACCCTCGCCGATCGGCCATGCACTTGCCAGCCACACCGCCGTGATGAGAAGCAGGAGGAGGGCGTAAGAAGCTTTGAGACGGGCGAGTCGCATAGCAACAGCTTAACCGGATCCGACACCGGAAGGCTGACCGGGATCAAAGCGTGTGCAATTCCCGCGAAGCGGCAAGGCATCGCAATTGCATCGCAACAGCACACTGTTCCGATGGATGCAGCCATGAGAAACGTAATCCGATCCTTCGTCGCGGGCTTGTGCCTCGCTGCCGCGACGGGCGCCTGGGCGCAGGAGAAGCTCGTGGCCGACGGGGAAGCCTGGATGCAGTCGAGCGAACGCGAGCGCATGGCCTTTCTGGTCGGCGTCACCAACATGATCGCCGTCGAGAAAGCCTATGCCCAGCGCAAGGGACTGCCCGAGCCGCCGGCAGGCGCGCTGCTCGCCAGGCAGACGGGCGATCTGACCGTCGAGGAAATGTCCAAGCGCATCACCCGCTGGTACGAGGCCAATCCCGGACAACGCAAGACGCCGGTCATGAAAGTGGTCTGGATCGACATGGTGCGGCCGGGCCTCGCGAAGGAAAAACCATGAAACGCAGACTTGCTCTTCTTGCCCTCTGTGCCGCGTTCGTGCTCGCCGGCTGCGCCACGGTGGCCGGCACCGCGGTCGGCGCCGGCATCGGTGCGGCGGCCGGCGACACGCGTACCGGCGCACTGATCGGCGGCGGCGTCGGGCTCATGATCGATATCTTCGATTGAGCACACCAACGTTGTGCAGTCGCAGCCCAAGCCGGTGCACGGTCCGCGCGCCGGCGCCTTTCTTGAGCCGTCTCGGCAGATAAATATGTCGAAACTTCCGGNACTTGCCGACGCTTGCACGAAAACTGCTTAAACNCACCACGAAGCTGCAGGCGGGGGGGAAAGCATCACGGGACGAAGAACGAAGCTTGCATTTGATGGCACTTTTCGCATACTAGACGCGCGGCTGTGCAGAATGACCAAAACAATCGGCCATATGCAGTGGACGCGCAGTCGCAACGGGTCGGACTTCCGCTTCCGCCCGTTCAAATAAAAGAGGAGGTGCATCGATGCGTGCGGTCCGTCTCTTCCTGCAGTCCACGCTGCCGGTTTCCTTCGATCCGGCAATCGACTCGCTTTCCTCTCTCCCCTCCAGCTGATTTTTCCTGTCCTGCGTATGCCTGCGGAACCGCCCGCAAGGGCGTCTTTCGCACGGCTGCGTCGGGCGTACAGGGCATCACCAGCGGCAGCACAACCGATAAGCAAGGAGAGAAGCAATGGCTGAGAATCGACGCGGTTTTCTCAAGAAGGGTCTGGCAGCAGGCGCGGCGGCGGGAAGCCTCGGCTTTCCGATGATTGCCAAGGCGCAAACCAAGTTCCAGTGGAAGATGACGACCACCTGGCCGGCCGGTACGCCGTTCTATCAGTCGGGGCCCGGCAGCGCGGAAGCCTTCGCCAAGCGCGTGGCCGAGATGTCGGACGGCCGGCTGACCATCAAGGTCTTCGCCGCGGGTGAACTGCTGCCCGCCTTCGAAGGCTTCGATGCCTGCTCGGCGGGCGTGGTGGAGATGAACCACGGCGTGTCCTATTACTGGGCCGGCAAGACCTTCGCCGCGCAGTATTTCGCCACCGTGCCTTTCGGCATGAGCTTCAACGGCCAGCACTCGTGGCTGCAGTTCGGCGGCGGCAACGAGTTGTGGCGCGAGGTCTACAAGCCCTTCAAGGTCATTCCCTTCGCCATCGGCTGCTCGGGCGTACAGATGACCGGATGGTTCAAGCGGCCGGTCAACAGCGTGAACGATCTCAAGGGCCTCAAGATGCGCATCCCGGGTCTTGCCGGCAAGGTCTACGCGGAACTGGGCGTGGACGTGAAGCTCCTGCCCGGCGGCGAGATCTTCCCCGCGCTGGAACGCGGCGTGATCGACGCCGCGGAATGGGTCGGTCCCTATCTCGACCAGCGGCTCGGTCTGCAGAACGCTGCGAAGAACTACTACACCACGGGCTGGCACGAGCCTTCGACGACTTCCGAACTGGTGGTCAACGAAGCGGCCTACAACAAGCTGCCCAAGGATCTGCAGGCGATCATCAAGGCGGCCGCGGACGCCACCAATCAGGAAGGCTTGCTGTTCCTCGAATCGAAGAACGCCGTCGCGCTCGACGAACTGGTGAACAAGCACGGCGTAAAGATCGCCCGCCTGCCGGACGATGTGATCAAACGGCTGCGCGAAGTCTCGTACGACATCTTCGCGCAGGCCGCCGCCAAGGACCCGATGGTGAAGAAGGTCCACGACTCGTACTTCGCCTTCAAGAAGAAGCACGATTACTGGAACCAGGTGAGCGAAACCACATTCCAGACCACGGTGCGCGGCAACGGATGACGCAGGACGCGGCGGGCGGCTGTGCCGCCCGCCGCCGCGCAAGAGTCCTTTCCTGGGCGGTGTGAGGGTGCCGCCTAACTTGTCTGGGATGGAGAATGAAAAACTCACTTATAAGAACGGCCGACGCTATTGATCGGTTCATCGACCGGATAGGAGTCTTGACCTCCTGGCTCTGTCTGGTGCTGGTCCTGCTGATCGCAGTGGAAGTGATCCTGCGTTACACCATGAGTCTCGGGGCGGTGTGGGCGCAGGAGCTGGAGTGGCACCTCCTTGCGGTCATCGCGCTGTGGGGGATTTCCTACACGCAGAAGGAGGATGCGCACGTCCGCGTCGACATCCTCTATCAGAACTATGGCGAACGCACCAAAAACTGGCTCGAATTCCTGAGCGCGCTGCTGGTGATGGTGCCGCTGTCCTTCTATATCGCCTGGCTAGGCTGGGATTTTATGATGCACTCCTATCGCATCGGCGAAATCTCGCCCGACCCGGGCGGCATTCCGCACCGCTGGGTGCTGAAGTCCTTCGTGATGACCGGGTTCTTCCTGCTCGGCGTCCACAGCCTCGCCATCCTGCTGCGCAGCGCAGCACGCCTCTTCCATAAGAGCGACAACGGAGGCCGCCATGCCGCTCAATGAGGTTTACGCCATCGGCATGCTGCTGTGCTTTGTCGTGCTGCTGCTCGCCGGCGTGCGCGTGGCTTACGCCATCGCGGCTTCGGGCTTCATCTTCGGCCTGATCGGCTTCGGGCCGCTGCTGTTCAACCTGCTGCCCGCGCGCATGTACGGTGTGGCGACCAACTACACGCTGCTTGCCGTGCCGCTGTTCGTGTTCATGGGCGTGATGCTGGAGAAGTCGCGCATCGCCGAAGACATGCTCGACGTGATGGGGCATCTTGCCGGGCGCGTCAACGGCGGCATGGGCGTGGCGATCATCCTCGTCGGTGTGATGATGGGCGCGGCCACGGGCATCGTCGGGGCCACGGTGGTGACGCTGGGCCTGATCGCGCTGCCGACGCTGCTGCGCCGGGGCTACAACACGGGCCTCGCCACCGGCGCCATCTGCGCCTCCGGCACGCTGGGTCAGATCATCCCGCCGAGCCTGATCCTGATCCTGCTCTCGGACCTCATGGGCGAATCGGTCGGCACGCTGTTCGCCGCAGCGCTCATCCCGGGGTTGATGCTTGCCGGCCTGTACGTGATCTACATCCTGGCCCTGGGCTTCTTCCGTCCGGATTTCGCGCCTGCGTTGCCGGCGGAGGAGCGCGCGCGCGTATCGGGGCGCGAGCTGCTCAAGCGCACGCTGCTCGGCGTGGTGCCGCCGCTGGCGCTGGTGTTCGCGGTGCTGGGGTCGATCATCGGTGGCGTCGCCGCGCCGACGGAGGCGGCGGCTATGGGCGCGGCCGGTTCCATCCTCGTGGTCGCGCTGCTCGGCAAGCTGAGCTGGAAGGTGCTGAACGACACGATGCGCGACACCCTGAAGACCACGGCGATGATCTTCTTCATCGTCATGGCTTCGCAGGTGTTCAGCCTCGCGTTCCGTGGTCTCTCCGGCGAGGATCTCATCGCCGAGTTCATGGGCGCGCTTCCCGGCGGCATCTGGGGCGCGATCATATTCATGATGGTGCTGCTGTTCATCCTCGGCTTTTTCCTCGAGTGGATCGAGATCTCCTACATCGTGTTGCCGCTCCTGCTGCCGATTTTCGTCGCGGCCGACGTCAACATGGTGTGGCTGGCGATGCTCGTCTGCATGAACCTGCAGACCTCCTTCCTCACGCCGCCTTTCGGCTGGGCGCTGTTCTTCATGAAGGGGTGCGCGCCGCCGGAGGTCCGCACGGGCGACATCTACAAGGGCGTCATCCCGTTCATCGTCATCCAGATCATCGGGCTGGTGCTGCTTGCGACGTTCCCGCAGATCTCGCTCTGGCTGCCGACGGCGATCGGCTGGATGAAGTAAGGAAGGGCGGCGGCCTTCACGGCTGCCGCCGAAGGAGAGGACCATGAACAACACCGCCTGGGGAATGCGCGGTATTGCCGTCGCACCGCACGCGCTCGCGGCACAGTCGGCGGTGGCGGTGCTGCGCGAGGGCGGCAATGCCCTGGAAGCGATGATCGCCGCCGCCGCGACCATTGCGGTCGTCTATCCGCACATGAACGGGATCGGCGGCGATTCCTTCTGGCTGTTGCATGCGCCGGGGACGGGCGTGCGCGGCATCGATGCGAGCGGCGCCGCGGGACGCAATGTTTCGCGCGCGCTCTACGCCGACCGCGGCCTCGATGCCATTCCCATGCGCGGGCCGCTTGCCGCCAATACCGTCGCGGGCACGATTTCCGGCTGGAACAAGGCGCTGGAAATCGCGGCGGAGTGGGGCGGGCGCCTGCCGCTTGCGCGCCTGCTGGCCGACGCGATGCACTACGCGCGCAACGGCATCCCCGTCACCGTGAGCCAGGCGGCAAGCACGCAGGCGAAGTTCTCCGAGCTTGCGCCGCAGCCTGGATTCAGCGAGACCTTCCTGGTCGGCGGTGCGCCGCCGCGCCCAGGCAGCGTCTTCAAACAGCCGCGTCTGGCGGCCGCGCTCGAACAGCTCGTCCGCGCGGGCCTGGACGATTACTACCGCGGCGATCTGGCGCGCAGCATCGCGGCGGATCTCGCCGCGGTCGGCAGTCCGCTCACGCTGGACGATCTCGAATCGCACCGCGCATGCGAGGTGAAGCCGCTGGCGCTGCGTCATTCGCGCGGGACGGTGTACAACATGACGCCGCCGACGCAGGGCGTCGTTTCGCTCGCGATCCTCGGGGTGCTGGACCGGCTCGGCATCGACAAGCTCGATCCGTTGTCGGCCGATTACGTGCATTTCGCGGTGGAAGCGACCAAGCAGGCCTTCCGCGTGCGCGACCGCTACGTCACCGATCCGGCTTATATGCAGGTCGATGCGCAGTCGCTGCTCGCGCCGGAGGAGCTGGACGAGCTCACGGCGCAGGTCGACGCGTCGCGCGCGTATCCGTGGGGCGGCGCGACGACGACGGGCGACACGGTCTGGATGGGCGTGATCGACGGCCAGGGGCGCGCAGTGTCGTTCATCCAGAGCATCTACCACGAGTTCGGCAGCGGGGTGGTGCTGCCCCATACGGGCATCAACTGGCAGAACCGCGGCTGCAGTTTCTCGCTCGACCCCGCTGCGCTCAACGCATTGGAGCCCGGCCGCAAGCCTTTCCACACGCTCAATCCCGCGCTTGCGCTGTTGGACGACGGCCGCAGCATGGTATACGGCACCATGGGCGGCGACGGACAGCCGCAGACGCAGGCTGCCGTGTTCACGCGCTACGCGATGATGAACATGGGTTTGCAGGCGGCGGTCAGCGCGCCCCGCTGGCTGCTCGGCCGCACCTGGGGCAGCATGTCGGAATCGCTCAAGCTCGAAAGCCGTTTCGCGCCCGAGGTGGTGCAGTCGTTGCGCGCGCGCGGCCACGTGGTCGACGTGATCGGCGCGTACGATGAAACCGTGGGCCATGCCGGCGCGCTCGTCCGGCACAGCCACGGCGTGATGGAAGGTGCGTTCGATCCGCGCAGCGACGGCGGCGTGGCGGCGTTCTGATGCGCTAGTGCGCCGCGGGCCGCGTGAGGCTGGCCTCGGTCAGATCGATCTCGCGCACCAGCGCCCGGTGCACGTCGTCGTCGATGGCGTTGCTGCGGCGCAGGCGGTAGAGCTCGTCGCGTTCGGCGCGCAGCGCCTCCAGCCGCAGTTCACGCTCCACTTCCATGCGGCGCTCGATGTCTTCCATGCGCTCGCCGCTGGGATCGCCGTATTCCAGCCGGCGTTTGTAGACATCGATGAGATACGCGGCCGCTTCCGCGCGCAGCGCCGCTTCCTCGGGCGAATACTGCCGTTGCGGGAGATAGGTCTGGATACGGCGGATGGCGGCTTCGGCCGCCGCCAGACGTGCCGAGACTTCACCGTGCCGGTGCTGCGTGGCGTGCGGCATGTCCGTTTGCAGCCCGGACGCGAGCAGAGGCATCGCCACACTGGCGATCAGCAGCGAACACAGGATCACGCCCATCGCCAGGCTGATCGCCACGTCGCGTGCGGGGAAGGGTGTGCCGTCGGGCAGCAAGAGCGGCAGTGTGAGGATGCCGGCGAGAGTGATGGCGCCGCGCACGCCGGCTGCGGCCACCACGGCGATCAGGCGCGAGTGCGGCATGTCGCGGCGTTCGCCGCGCAGCCGGGCGTGGAAGACCGTGACCCGCAGCGCGACCCATACCCAGGCGAAACGCAGCGCGCCGAGCGCCAGCGTGATCGCCACCATGTAGAACAGCAGCTCCAGACCGCTCGACGCGCCGATGGCGAGCGCCACCTCGTGCAGACTGCGCAACATGCCGGGCAACTGCTCGCCCAGCAGCACGAAGATGATCCCGTTCAGCGTGGTCTGCACCGTGTCCCACACGGCGGTGCGCTGCATGCGCGTGGAGGCGAGCGCGGGACCGGAGAGCTCGTTGTAGTGCATGGCGATGCCGGCCACCGCTGCGGCCAGAATGCCCGAGGCGTGCACATGCTCGGCGCCCAGGTAGGCGGCGAAAGGCACCAGCAGGCTGATGAGGATCTGGATGGACGGCTGCTCGCCGGTGTAGCTGACGAGCAGGCGGTTCGCTAGGCCGATCACCCACACCACCGCCAGGCCGACCAGCACGCCGCCGCCGGCCACTTTCACGAAGCTGGCCGAAGCGTCGGCGATGGAGAACACCCCGGTCATCGCCGCGCCCACGGCGAAGGTGAAGCACACCAGGCCCGTGGCGTCGTTGAGCAGCGATTCGCCTTCGAGGATGTGCATCAGCCGCGAAGGCAGCGGCGTGTTTGCCGTCATCGCTGCCACCGCGACCGGGTCGGTGGGCGAGAGAATGGCCGCGAGCGCGAACGCCACTGCGAGGGGGATGGCGGGGATCAGCCAGTGCACCACGTAGCCGAGGCCCAGCACCGTCAGCACCACGAGCCCGATCGCGAGCGCCAGGATCGGCTGCCAGTTGCGGAAGAACGCGCCCTTGGGAATGCGCCAGCCGTCGAGGAAGAGCAGCGGCGGGATGAAAAGCAGCAGGAACACGTGCGGATCGAGCGGTACGCCCAGGCCCCACCACGACAGCACCGCGCCGATGGCGATCTGCACCAGCGGCAGGGGCGGTTTGATGGGCAGCAGGCGGGCGATATAGGCGCTGACGACGACCGCCAGCAAAAAGATCAGGACCGTCGTGATGACGTGCATGCGCAGGCTCCCGGTGTTCTTCTGTCCCCGGCGCGGGGGCGGGCGACGCGCCCGGCCTGCATGCTACTGTCCGAACAGCCTTTTGAAAAAGGCCACGAAGGCGTTGTCAGGAGGTTCTTCCTTGGGCGGCGCACGCCGCGCCGCCTTGGCGCGGGCCGCCTGCTCGGTCCGCAGCGCGACGCGGCGCCATTCCCAGGGCGCCACCGGGTTTTCGCCGGACCACAGCCCGCGTCTTGCGTGCTGGGCGATGTGCTGGGCGACGTAGAGCGTCTGATCGTCGACCTCGTCTTCGGCGACCCATGCCATGCCGCGGCGCAACTGCTCGGCGCTTGCCGGCACGCCGTCGCAGTACACCTGCGCCACGACGCGCCCGTCCGGGCGGGCACGGGGATTTACGAGCCGCGCTTCGCGCCGGTAACACATGTCGGAGAGCGATTGCCGGGACCGGGTGCCGAAATCCTGGCCCAGTTCGGGGGCGTCGATCTCGGCGAGATCCACGGTCATTTTCCGGCCGTCGCAGACGACGCTCAGGGTATCGCCGTCCTGCACGCCCGCGACCAGGCAGGCCTGCGCCGGCACGGCGACGAGCATGAGCGCCGCCGACAGGCTGCGGCGCGTGAGAGGATGATTCGGCCCACACATGCCTTCGCGGCGATGCAAATTGTTTGCCGTCCGCGAAGGCGCGGGGGCGATCAGGCGCTCGCCCGATCCAGCCTGGCGATCGCCTCGTCCGGCAGGCGCAGCGCGGCCGCGCCGAGGAGGTCGTCCAACTGCTCCAGTTTCGTCGCGCTGGCGATGGGCGCGGTCACGCCCGGCTTTGCCATCAGCCAGGCCAGTGCCACCTGCGCGGGCGTGGCCGACAGCGAATCCGCCACTTCGCGCAACGCCGCAAGGATGCGCAGGCCGCGCTCATCGAAATACTTGCGCAGGAGATCGGCACGGCTCGCGCCGGCGAGATCCTCGACGCCGCGGTACTTGCCCGTGAGAAAACCGTTCGCCAGCGCGAAATAGCAGATCACGCCGAGTCCCCGTTCCACCGCGAGCGGCGCGAGCTCGCGCTCGAAGGCGTGACGGTCGTAGAGGTTGTATTCGGGCTGCAACACTTCGTAGCGCACAAGCCCCTTCTGCGCGCTGATGTCCAGCGCTTCGCGCACGCGCGCCGCGCTGTAGTTCGACGCGCCTACGGCGCGCACCTTCCCAGATTCGACAAGCCGGTCGAAGGCTGTCAGCGTCTCTTCGAGCGGCACGCTTTCGTCGTCGGTATGCGCGAAATAGACGTCGATGTGATCGGTCTGCAGCCGGCGCAGCGAATCCTCCGCGGCGGCGAGGATGTTTTCGGCGCGCAAGCCTTTGCGCCGTTCCAGCAGGCCGACCTTGGTGATGAGCACGACGTCGTCGCGCCGCCCGCGCCGCTTGAGCCATTTGCCGATGATCGTTTCGGATTCGCCGCCCGAGTTGCCCGGCACCCACGCGGAGTACATGTCCGCGGTGTCGATGGCGTTGAAGCCGCGTTCCGTGAAACGGTCGAGCAGGGCGTAGGAGGTCGCCTCGTCCGCCGTCCAGCCGAACACGTTGCCGCCGAAGACGAGCGGCGCGATGGCGATGTCCGTGCCGCCCAGTTTGCGTCGTTGCATGGTTTACTCCGTGATGCGAAAGCGCCGTCACGGCTGTGACGACGCCGTATGGCCCAGAAGCGAACATACCGCGTTCGCCCGGCGTGCGCATTCCGATCCGCGCGGGGCGGCGGTGCGGTCGCGGATCACGCAGCCTGTGCCAGCGCCGTACGCGGCGCGCGGGCGAGACGCAGGAAACGCTGATTGACCGGGCTGTGCGGCTTGAGCGCCAGGCGCTCGCAGACCAGCGCTTCGGCGTAGTCGCGCATGCCGCCGCGCAACGCCGACTTCATCAGGGTGAGATCGATGATGTCGCGTTGCGCATGGCTGCCGCCGAACACGCTCGCCGCGTAGCGCGCGGGGTGCAGCAGCTCCACCGCCTTGCGGTCATCCTTGCGCCAGTAGGCGAGGAAGCCTTCCATCAGCGGCACGGCGGCCTTGCGCGCCCATTCTGCAGCTTCGCCGTGACCGGCGGCGGTGCGCTGCACGGCTTTCAGCAGCCGCACGGCCTCGCTCTCCCAGCCGGCCTGCAGGCAGGACATGAAGGCGTGCCAGTCGTTGAAGGTGTAGGTGCGGCCATCGGCGTGCTGCAGCCAGGCCTCGGCCGCTTCGGCGGCGCGGCTGCCGATGTCGATGCCGGCGAGCTGCAGGCGCCACAGCAGGGCCGAGGCATCGACCAGGTCGAGCGCCGTCGCGCTGCGGTCCTTGCGGATGCGCGCGTCGTAGAGCGCGAGCGCTTCCTGCGCCTGCTCCAACCCCATGTGGAACACGGCGAGATGCCACCAGTTGTGCACCTTGAAGAAGTTGTCGTCGCCGTCCCAGCCGCTGCGCGTGGTGTGCAGCCACTCGATGCCTTCCTCCGCGCGGCCCTGCATCTCCATCACGTGCGCCACCGCGTGCGCGGCCCAGCCGTCGAGCGGTTCCAGTTCCACGGCGCGGCGGCCGGCGTCTTCCGCGCGCGCGTAATCGCCGCTTTCCTCCAGGCCGAAGGCGTGCATACCGAGCAGGACGGGATAGCCGGGCATATCGGGCGACCACTGCGGCAACACGCGTGCGATGCGGTCGCGCAGGTTGCGGGCGCTGCCGCGCAGGAAGTCGATGAGATGTCCCGTCTGGACGGCGAGCAGATCGGTCGGCCAGCGCAGATTGTGGATGTCCAGGGCCGTGGCCGCCGCGTGCCAGCCCTCGGTGTAGAGCAGGTCGAGCGCGCGCACATGCGAGGCGGCGCGTTCGTCGAAGTCGGCCCGTTTCAACTCGTCGAGCAGCCCGCGGGCGATCGCCATCGCTGCCGGCTCCGAGGACACGGCGTGGAGGTGCGCCTTGCACACTTTCGCCATGTGGAAATCCGGGGCGATTTCGAGGGCGGCGTCCAGGCAACCCACGGGGTCGCCGCGGTAGATGTTGTAGGCGCGCAGCGCCGTGCAGTACAGCGCTGCGGCTTCGGGCGTGGCACCCGGGAGGGCGAGGCCTTGCTGATCCTTCTGCATGGTGTGCTCCTTTCCGACCAATGGCTGATGGACAAAGCCGGGCCGCCCGCGCATATTTCCGGCCGTCGGCGGGCGGCTTCGATGGGCGTGGAGCGTAGGGCTTGGGCGGCGCGGGGACCATGCGCGAGGCGCCGGAATCTTTGCCCGATGCGCCGCCAGTGCGGGGGAACGGTTCGATGGAGCAGGTCTTTGAGGCGTTGCGGAGCATGCGCCTGTCCGGCGCGGTCTTTCTGGAGGCGGAGCTCACCGCGCCGTGGAGCTTCAATTCGCGCGTCGATCCGGAGGACTGCGCGCCATACATGCGGCCGCCGCGCCATCTCATCTCCTATCACTACATCCTCGAAGGCGAGTGCACGATCCGGCTCGAAGGGCGCGCGGCGGTGCCGCTGCGCGCAGGCGAGATCGTCGTATTGCCGCGTAACGACGCGCACATGCTGGCGAGCGGCGAAGGCATTCCGCCCATCGACGCGGGGCCGCTCATCGAACCGGGTGGGGACGGCACGCCGGCGCAAATCCGCCACGGAGGAGGCGGCGCACGCACGCGCATGTACTGCGGCTTCCTCGGCACCGACGCGCCGCACAACGCGCCGCTTGCCATGCTGCCCGCGCTGATGAAGGTCGACGCCCGTGCGTCGGCCGCCGACGGCTGGATCGAGAGCTCCTTTCGTTACGCGGCGCGGGAGTCGGCGCGCGCGGCCGAGCACGCGCCGCAGATGGTCGCGCGCCTCGCGGAGCTGCTGTTCTACGACGCGGTGCGGCAGTACGTCGCGTCGCATCCGCGCGAACAGCGCGCCTGGGCGAGCCTCGGCGATCCCTACGTCGCCCGCGCGCTGGCGCTCCTGCACGAGCGGCCCGCGCATCGCTGGACCACCGACGCGCTCGCGGCGGAGATCGGCCTGTCGCGTTCGGCTTTCGCCGAGCGCTTCACGCGCGCGGTGGGCGAGCCGCCGATGCGCTATCTCGCGCGCCGCAAACTGGAACTCGCCGCCGCGCTGCTGCGCGAATCGACGCTGCCCATTGCACGCATTGCCTACGATATCGGCTACGAATCCGAAGCGGCCTTCAACCGCGCCTTCCGGCGCGAGTACGGCTCGCCGCCCGGAAGCTGGCGGCAGCGAGCCGCGTTCAGTCCGCAATTGCGGCCGGACGCGGAGCTGCGTTAAGCTTCCGCGACTTGTCCGACCGTTTCCGATGTCTTCATCCATGCCCCGCCAGCGGGCGCCGCTGTGGCTGCTCGTGTTCGTCACCGTGAGCGGCACCGCCGCCATGCACATGTTCGTGCCGGCCCTGCCGCAGGCGGCGCAGCATTTCGCCGTGGACCGCGCGGCGATGCAGGCGGCCGTCACGCTCTACATCTTCGGCATGGCGATCGGCCAGCTCGTCTACGGCCCGCTGTCCGATGCCTTCGGCCGGCGGCCGATGCTGCTCCTGGGGCTTGCGCTCTACACGGTGTCCAGCGCGGCGGCGGCGTTCGCCGCGAGCGTGAAGATGCTCGTGACGGCGCGGCTCTTTCAGGCGCTCGGCGGCTGTGCGGGGCACGCGCTGGGGCGCGCGATCGTGCGCGACACGTCCACGCCCGAAAGCACCATGCGCGACCTCGCCCTGCTCAACCTCATGAGCATGATGGGGCCGGGCCTCGCGCCGCTGATCGGCGCTTTCATCACCGCCGCGGCCGGATGGCGGGGCATCTTCGTGTTTCTGGGAACGATGGGCGGCATCGCGCTGTTCTGCGCCTGGCGCATGCTTCCGGAAAGCGCGCGCTCGGCGCGCAATCTCAGGCCGCGCGTGCTCGCGCGCGAATACGCCGCGCTGTTCCGCTCGCGTGCCTTCCTCGGCTACACGCTGGGCGGCGGCGTGTCGACGACTTCGTTCTTCGCTTTCGTCACCGCGGCGCCCTTCATCCTCGGCTCGCAGTTCGGCCGGCCGTCGCAGGAGGTCGGCATGCATCTGGCCACGCTCATCGTCGGCATGTTCCTCGGCAACGCCTTCACGCGCCGCTTCGCGGGCCGCATCCGCAACGATCGGCTGATGATCGGCGGCAATGCCCTGAGCGTGGCCTGCGCGCTGATCATGCTCGTCGCGGCGGCGACGCACGCTTTGAACGCCTACGTGGCAACGGCGCTGATGTTCTTCTACACGCTCGGCGCCGGCATCACGAGTCCCGCGGCGCTCACCAAGGCGCTCAGCATCAATCCAAACGTGGTCGGTTTGGCGGCGGGGCTGTACGGCTTCACGCAGATGACCATCGGCGCCTTGTGCACCTGGCTGGTCGGGTTCGGCGAGGATCCGGCGCTCAGCGCGGCGGCGGTGCTGGTCGTCGCCGCCTTGTCGGGACAGCTCAGCTTCTGGATCGGCGTCAGGGCCGAGCGCGAAGGGCGCCGCTAGCGCGCTATTCGTCCTCGGTGAACGAGCACAGGGTGAACACCGGGAGGCCGGCGTCCTGGAGGCGTTTCATGCCGCCGAGATCCGAGAGATGGATGATCGCCGCCGCTTCCACCACGGTGCCGCCCGCGCGCTCGATGAGCCTGGAGGAGGCCAGCATGGTGCCACCGGTGGCGATGAGATCGTCCACCAGCAGCACGCGGTCGCCCCGGCGGACGGCGTCCTGGTGCATCTCCACCGAGGCCTGGCCGTACTCCAGGGTGTAGGGTTCGCGCAGCGTGTCGAACGGGAGCTTGCCCTCTTTGCGGATCGGCACGAAGCTGCAGTTGAGCTCGTAGGCGATGGGCGCACCGATGATGAGCCCGCGCGCATCGATTGCGGCGACCACATCGAATTCCATGTCGTGGTAGCGGTGCACGAAGCTGTCGACCAGCTTCCGGAACGCCGACCGGTTCTGCAGGATGGGCGTGATGTCGCGGAAATTCACGCCGGGCTGCGGCCATCCGCGCACGGTGCGGACGATGGATTTGATGTAGTCGCCGTAAACGCTCATGAGTGCTTTCCCTGGGGCTAGCGCTGGTCGTCCAGCCGGTCTTCGCGGTTGCTGCGGCGGATGGATAGTAGCAGCCACACCCCGCCGACGGCAGCGCCGAGGAAGCCGAGCAGCCCGAACAGCGGCAGGCCGAGCAGGCTCGGGCCGCCGGGCACGGTCATGACGATGGAGGAGCCGATGATCAGCGCGGCGATGACGATGCCGACGGTCAACCGGTTGGCGGCGCGGTCGAGCTGATTGCCCACGCGCCGCAGGCTCTGCACGTCGACGTGCAGCTCCAGCCGTCCGCGCCGCGCCATGCGCAGCACGCGCGCGATGTCGCGCGGCAGCCCGGCCGTGATCTGCAGGAGCTCCGTCGAGGTGCGCATCCCGCGGCGGAGCACGGCGGCGGGCGCGTAGTGCTCCCGCATGATGCGCTCCAGCACGGGCTTCGCCTGGCCGGCGATGTCGAAATCCGGATCGAGCTCGCGGCCCATCGCCTCCAGAGAGATGAAGGCTTTGATGAGCAGCGCCAGATCGGGGGGCATGCTCAGGCGGTGCTGGCGCAGGATGCGGACCGCATCGTTCAGCATGTCGCCGACGCGCAATTCCTTCAGCGGCACGCCGCGGTATTGATCGACGAAGCTTTCGATTTCGGCCGACAGCGCCTCGTCGTTGTAGGTGCCGCTGTCGGCCCATTCGAGCAGCACGTCCGTGACCTGGTCCGCCTGCCGGTTCACCAGCCCGAGCAGCAGGCGCACCAGTTCCTCGCGCCGCCTTTCGTTGACCCGGCCCACCATGCCGAAGTCGATGAAGGCGATGCGGTGGCCCGGCAGATAGAACACATTGCCCGGATGAGGATCGGCGTGGAAGAAGCCGTCCTCCAGGATCATTTTCAGCACCGCGTGACCGCCGCGGCGCGCGAGCAGCTTGCGGTCCAGTCCCGCGGCATCGACCGCATCGAGCCGGCCGCCGGCGATGCCGTCGATGTACTCCTGCACGCACAGGCGCTCGCTCGTCCACTGCCNGTAGATCTTCGGAATGACGATGGGGTTGGCGCCCGCGCTGTCCTCGTCGGTGTAGCCCTCGAAGTTCTCCGCGATGCGTTTGGTGTGGCGTGCCTCNACGGCGAGATCGAGCTCGTTGCGCAGCGAACGGCTGAACTGGCGCACGATCTCCTGCGGCCGGAAGGCGCGCAGCTCGGGGCTTTCGCCTTCGGCGAGCTGGGCGAGGCGCATCATCCAGCGCAGGTCGGCTTCCACAATCGGCCGGATGCCGGGCCGGCGCACCTTGAGCACCACCTCGTCGCCTTCGTGCGTGCGGGCGCGATAAACCTGGGCAATGGACGCTGCCGCGAGCGGTTCCGGATCGAACCAGGCGAACACCTCCTCCGGCGGTCCGCCGAGGTCCTCGACGAGTTGCGGCCGCACCTCCTCGTAGGGGCTTGGCGGCGCGTGGTCGTGGAGCTTGCTGAATTCGGCGATCCACTCGGGCTCGAATAGATCCACGCGCGTGGCGAGCAACTGCCCGAGCTTGACGAAGGTCGGCCCGAGCTCCTCCAGCACCCGCCGCACCCGCTCCGGCGGCGGCATGTGCGCGTACTCCTGCGCGTCGCGCCAGCGCAGCACCTGCCCCGCGCGCTCCAGCACGTTCGCCAGCCCGATGCGCCGCACCACGTCGCCGAAGCCGTAGCGGATCAGCGTGGCGACGATGTCATGCAGACGGCCGAGATCCTGTACGGAAGGGAAGGGCTGCCACATGGTGGAGCGGGGCGATGGCGATGAGGGGATGATACCGAAGGCGGGGTGGCGGAGCTTGCTGTGCATCAACCGCTTCGCTTCGCGGTTTCTCATTCCCGTCACGTCAACAAACAAAAACGGCCCGCACGGGGCCGTCTTGGTTTGTTGGTGGTGCAGACGCGACCGGAATCCAACCCACTCTCTCAACGATTGAGCAATCCCGGGCAATCCTGCGGGTTGTTGTGGACGCAATGGCCTCGGCAATGA
>JGI26049J44785_1000032_pt1 | contig 69047 bp, 77 predicted proteins | sample HigsolmetaGSP11D_FD_44785 | JGI IMG/M metagenome (IMG submission 44785)
GCAGAAGGCCGCCTACGAGGCCAACAAACTGCAGAAGCGTCTGCGCCGCCTCGTCGGCCAGGCGATCGCCGACTACGACATGATCCGTGCCGGCGATCGCGTCATGGTGTGCCTGTCCGGCGGCAAGGACAGTTACGGGCTGCTCGACATCCTCATGCGGCTGCGCGAGCACGCGCCGCTGGATTTCGAGATCGTGGCCGTCAATCTGGACCAGCGCCAGCCGGGTTTCCCCGAGCACGTGCTGCCCGATTACCTGCGTTCGCTGGGCATTCCCTTCCACATCGAGGTGCAGGACACCTACAGCATCGTCAAACGGGTGATCCCCGAAGGCAAGACGATGTGCTCGCTGTGCTCGCGGCTGCGCCGCGGCGTGCTCTACCGGGTGGCGGGCGAACTGGGCGCGACCAAGATCGCGCTGGGCCATCACCGCGACGACATCCTGGAGACCTTTTTCCTCAACCTGTTCTTCGGCGGCAAGCTGAAGGCCATGCCGCCCAAGCTGGTGTCGGACGACGGCCGTCATGTGGTGATCCGCCCCCTCGCCTACGTCAGGGAGCGCGATCTCGAGGCCTATGCCGCGGTGCGCGGTTTTCCGATCATCCCGTGCAACCTGTGCGGCTCGCAGGAGAACCTGCAGCGCACCCAGGTCAAGATGATGCTGCGGGAGTGGGAGAAGCGTTTTCCCGGGCGTGTCGAGACCATCTTCCGCAGCCTGGCGGATGTCCGCCCCTCGCATCTGCTTGACCGGAAGCTGTTCGACTTCACCGCCGTGGCGGCGACCGGCGTGGCGTGGGCCGAGGGCGACAAGGCGTTCGACCAGGACGAGTTCGCGCCGTCCGTGGCTATCCCATTGATCGAGCGGGATTCCTTTTAGAGATCTGTAGAATTTTACTTGTCAAATTCATCTTGATGCGGCAAACTCGCGCATTGCTCACCGACCGCGCCGCGCTCGACCGGACCGGTCCGGCGGGCGAGCGAGTCCCAGCCCCGTATGAACTGCGCTGAACGTCTAGTCGCACTGTTTGGCAGCCAGGCCGAAGTGGCCCGGCGACTCAAGCTCGACCGCGCCGTCGTCAACAACTGGGTCAAGTCCGGCTACGTCCCTTCGCGTTGGGCGATGGAAATCGAGCGCCTCACCGAGGGGCAGATCGCCGCAGTCGAAGTCCTCAACGAAGCCAACGCGCGCAAGCCCATCCGCGTCAAATCGCGTGGCGAGGAAGACAGTCTTTTCGGACCTACGTTCGTAGGAAGTGACATCATGAATCCTTACGCGCCTCCCAAGCGCATCAAATCCTTCCATCCACCCCAGCGTGCCCTGTTGGGCCCGGGGCCGTCGGAGATCAACCCGCGCGTCATGGCCGCCATGGGGCTGCCGGCGATCGGTTATCTCGACCCGGCCTTCGTCGAGATGATGGAAGACCTGAAGGCGCTGCTGCGCTACGCCTTCCAGACGAAGAACGCCCTCACCTTCCCGATTTCCGGNCCGGGCTCGGTGGGCATGGAATACTGCTTCGTCAACATGGTGGCGCCCGGCGATACCGTGATCGTGATGCGCAACGGNGTGTTCGGCGGGCGCATGATCGAGAACGTGGAGCGCTGCGGGGCCAAGCCGGTCGTGGTCGAGGACGAATGGGGCGAGCCCTGCGACCCGAACAAGCTGGAGGACGCGCTCAAGAAGCATCCCGAAGCGCGCGTCGTGGCCTTCGTGCACGCGGAGACCTCCACCGGCGTGGAGTCGGACGCCAAGACCCTCATCGAAGTGGCGCACAAGTACGACGCGCTCACCATCATGGACGCCGTCACCTCGCTGGGCGGCTCGCCGGTGCTGGTGGACGAATGGCAGTGCGATGCCGTGTATTCGGCCAGCCAGAAATGCCTGTCCTGCACGCCGGGCCTGTCGCCGGTGACCTTCAGCGACCGCGTGGTCGACTACGTCAAGTCGCGCAAGGACAAGATCCACAGCTGGTTCATGGACATGAACCTGCTGCTCGGCTACTGGGGCAGCACCACCCGCACTTATCACCATACCGCGCCCACCAACAGCCTCTACGCGCTGCACGAAGCGCTGCTGATCCTCAAGGAGGAAGGCATCGAGAACGCCTGGGCGCGGCATCANCGCCACCATACCGCGCTGAAAGCGGGTCTGGAGGCGATGGGCCTGAAGTATCTGGTGAAGGAAGGCTATCGCCTGCCGCAGATGAACGCGATCCTCATCCCCGAGCCCCTGCTCGAGCATGAGGCGGAAGTGCGCAAGCGGCTGCTCAACGAGTTCAACCTCGAGATCGGCGCCGGCCTCGGTCCGCTCGCCGGCAAGATCTGGCGCATCGGCATCATGGGCTATTCCTGCAACTCGCAGAACGTNATGCTGTGCCTGTCGGCGCTCGGTTCGGTGCTCTACGACATGGGTTACCCGATCCACGTCGGCGACGCCGAAAGCGCGGCGCATCAGGCCTACGCGCAGATGCACGCCAAGGCCGCCCAGCAAAAGAAGCGTCAGCCCGCGGCCGCCTGAAACGGCGTCCAGGTGCGATAAAAAGGCGACCTGCGGGNCGCCTTTTTTGTTATGCGGTGCGGCGCGTCAGGCCAGCGTACCGGTGAGCAGGAGCATGAGCGCGAAGCCCGCCGTCACACCCGTGGTGGCATGGCCTTCGTGACCAAGACGATGCGACTGCGGAATGATTTCGTGACTCACCACGAANATCATGGCGCCGGCGGCNAAAGCGAGNCCCCAGGGCAGCAAGGCGGCCGAGAGGCCGACCATCACCACCCCGGCCAAGGCGCCGAGCGGCTCCATGAGGCCTGTCGCCAAGGCGGCCAGCGCGCTCTTGGCGCGGCTGTAGCCGAGGCTGTGCATGGCCCAGGCGACGATCAGGCCTTCGGGAAGGTTCTGAGCGCCGATGCCGAGGGTGACGGCCGTACCTTCGGCCGCGCCGCTGGCATGCGCCACCCCGACCGCCAGGCCTTCCGGCACGTTGTGCAACGCGATCGCGAGTACCACCAGCCACACGCGCGACATGCCGGGGGCTGCACGGGGATGGCCGTTCTCGTCGGGCGTGTGCGCATGCGGTAACAGCCGGTCGATGAGCAGCATCACCGCGGCGCCGAGTCCCACACCGGTCGCGACGACAGCCGCGCTGCTCGTCTGCAGGGCCGGGACCACGAGCGAGAACGCGGCGGCCGCGAGCATAACACCTGCCCCGAAGCCCAGCATCGCGCTCTGGCCGCGCGCCGACGTATTGCCGACGAACAGCACCGGCAGCGCGCCGGCGCCCGTCGCCAGCGCGGTGAACGCGGTGGCAAGCATGGCGGGGCCGAACGCGGGCGCGGCGGCGATGGCGTCGCGGAAGACGAACAGCGTCAACGCCAAAGCCGCCAACAGCGCCAGCGCCAGTCGCGGATCACGCTGCTGGAGCAGTTTNCGGGCGGCAAGTACGGCGGTCGTCATGTCAATCCTTCAAGCAGGCTCGTCGCGGGATTGCGGCGACGTGTACACCATAAGGAAATCGTTCTTTTAGGTCCAATTTATAGTTCTTAAGTTCCCGATAGAAATTTATATGCGGGCGCGAGGTCTCAAGGACGCTTTCATGCATGCCGGATTCCCGCGATTCGAAAAGCGCCGGATCGCCGGAACTTCGCCCCAGGGCGACTTCTAAGAGAGATGGTGCATCGGTAGGGAAGACGGAGCATGGCAAAAACGGATCGTCTGGCGCTGATCAAGCTGGCATTGCTCGCTGCATGCGCGGACTCGGACGGGGACGGCAACGGGCAGGCGCAGCTGCGCCGCGCGGCCGAGTCCCTCTCGGCCGCCGCGGGAGAGAATCTGGCGCTGACGCTGCGCGACATCCTGCTGAGGCGGGTCGCGCTCGAGACGCTCGCCGCGCCGCTCGCGCGTCCCGAGCTCAAGCACCTTGCCTACCAGGTGGCGGTATGCATCTGCAACGCCGACGGCGCCCACAACGACCTCGAACACGCCTTCCTGGAGCGGCTGCGGGTCGCGCTGGCGCTCGACGTGCGCAGCGCGCGCAGCTTCGAGCGCGAGGCGGATGCGATTACCGGCGTGCCGCTGCAGCCGGATCCGAGCCGCGCCCCGCTCGCGTCGGCGCATCCGGTCGACGACGCGCTGGTGGAGCGCATGATCGAAGAGTATGCGGAGCTCACGGCCGCGCTGGCCGCCCGTGCCGAGCCGCTCCCGCTGCTCGCCACGCTGCCGCTGGAGATGAAACTCATCTATCGCGTGGGCAAGGTCTACGGCGAGGAACCGGACCGCGGCCAGATCCACGCCTTGCTGAGGCAGATCGATTGCGACCCGGTGGCGCATTACGTTGCCGCCGGCGGCGGCCTGATCCTCGCCGGCGCCTGGGACCGTCCGCGCGTCCATGACGCGGCCGCGGTGGAACAGGTGTCGCGCGGCAGCTATGCGCGCACGCGGGCGCTGGGCCGCGTCGCGCGCACCGTTTACGGCGAAGGGCGGCACGAACTTGCCGAACTGCACGAACGCTATGCGGCGGCGGAGGCGGGGGCGCACCCCGCCTATGCGGCCCGCGCCGGGACGATCGCCGCGCGCGCCCGCCAGCTCATGCACAACGACCTCCTCACGCTGGTGAAACAGTGACCGGCGGGCCGGCCGGACGGCTTATGCCTTCGTCTATGCCCTCGGCGCGATGGCGCACCGGGTACGCAACGTCCATACTGGGCACAGAAACAGGGGGAGATTCGTATGAGCAGCAATACCGAACACCTGCCGTGGACGCGGCACGACGGGGAATGGGCGCGTTTCGAGCGGCGAACGGTCTCGGGCAAGCGGCGCGGCGGCTCGCCGACGGCGGTATGGATCAACCGTCCGGCGCGCGGTTTGAGCGCCGGCACGCTGCGCCTCGTGCTGCTCTGCGGCTTGCTGGCCGCCTTGTGCTGGCTTGTCGCCTAGCCGCTCAGACCGCCGCGTTCTGCAGCTTGAAGTGGATGAGCGTGCGCAGTTTCGAGGGCAGCACCGGTTTCACCAGCAGATGGCAGCCGTAGGCTTTTGCCTCCTCCACACGTTCCGGTGTCGTGCTGCCGGTGACGAGGATGGCCGGGATTTCCGGATCGAGTTCCGCCCGTAGGCGCGCGATGAGCTGCGTGCCCGTTTCGGCCTCCGCCAGGCGGTAGTCGGCGATGATCAGATCCGGCAGCCGGCCGGCCTGATAGATGCGCTCGAGGATGTCGCTACCGGAGGTGGAAGCGATCACTTCCGCGCCCCAGCCCGCCAGCAGGATGCGCATGCCTTCCAAGATGGTGGATTCGTCGTCGATCACCACGATCAGCCGTCCGTGCAGATCCCCGGTCTGGGCGCCTTCGCGCTTGTCTGCGGCTTTGTGCACCTTCAGGGCGCGCCCGCGCGGGAGCTCGAAGCGGAATACGCTGCCCCGGCCGACGCGGGAATCCAGCTCGACCTGCGTGCCGAGCAGGGTGGCCAGTCGCCTGACGATGGACAACCCCAGCCCCAGGCCCTTGCGGCTCGAACGCTCGGGATTGCCGACCTGATAGAACTCCTCGAACACGCGTTCGCGCTGGTCGCGCGAAATGCCCACACCGGTGTCCCAGACCTCGATCCGCAAGCGGTCCTGCCGCACCCGGCAACCGACTAGAATTCCGCCTTGTTCGGTATAACGGATGGCATTGGAAATCAGGTTGCGCAGGATGCGTTCGACGAGGATCGGATCGCTGTGCACGATCGCATCGCAGTTGCGGATGCGCAGTCGCACGCCCTTTTCGAAGGCTTCGGGCTCGAACTCCAGACGCAGGCGGTCGAGTACCCGGTTGACCGGGAAATCGGTGGTCTCCGCGCGAATGACGCCCGCGTCGATTTTCGAGATGTCGAGCAACTCGTTGAACAGGTTCTCGAGCGCGTCCACCGAGGCGTTGATGCTGTTGACCACGTTCAACACCTCGGGATCGCGGATCTTTTCCGCCAGCGCCGCGGCGAACAAGCCCATGGCATGCAGCGGCTGCCGCAGGTCGTGGCTGGCGGCGGCGAAGAACTGGGTTTTGGAACGGTTTGCCGCTTCGGCCTGCAGGCGCGCGGTGTCGGCCAGCTGCTTCTGCCGCTTCAGCTCCGCGATCAGCTCCAGGTTCTCGAACCGCCGGCGGATCGATTCGTGCACCAGCTGATTGACGCGGCGGCCGAACGACAAGGCCGCGAGCGTGCCGATCGCGATCGGAATGCCGAGCGCGAGTTCGTGCGCGCTGCCGCCGACGAAGGCGCGGACGACGAAAGGCGTGGTGGTCATCATCGCCAGCGTGTTGAAGGCTGGAGCGTAGATCGCCAGCGAGCCGGTCGATACGGCGACGATGCAGAACAGCAGCATGGCCACGTAGGTCTGCACTGCCGGCATGTCGGGTACGTAGAACAGTACGCCCGCGCCGCCCCACAGCAGGCCTGCGACCACGATGGCGCCGAGGTAGCGCCGCGCCCAGATGTCCGTCTCGTCGTAGCGCGGTTTCGCGGCCAGGTACAGCCGGTAGTGCAGCACGCGGATGAGCTGGTGCACCAGCATCGCCCCGAGCCAGCCCGCCCACAGGGGCACCGGCACCTCGTCATGGACGATCCACACCAGGCAGAACGCCGCCACCAGCGATGCGCCGGTGCTGGTCGGCGAATGCAGGTAGACCAAGCGGACCTGCTCGGCGCGGATGCGTTGCGCGAGCGGAACCCTCTCCTCGCCTGGAACCGGGGTCGATTGCGTGGTCATCGTCACCTCTTCAACTGTCCATCAGCGCCGACGCGTCGGACGCTGTCGCGCGCGCGACGCGCGGGTGCACGGCGGGCGGATGAACGACATGCGAACGCCGCCAAACGGGCAGCACCTCGCCGGTCTCGTCCGTCACCGCCCAGGGCTGCATGATGCGGTCGTAGTCCTCTTCCGAATCGAAATCGCTCACTTCCAAAGGCACGCATTCGGGCGGCGGCGTGTCGGTGCCTGCGACGTAGGTACGCGTAGGCGCGGACGCGTCGGCGGCCTGCATGGTCCACATGTCGCCGATGTCGATCGCGGCCGGGAACCAGTAGCCGCGGCCGAGCAGCCGCGGCAGATCGTGCAGCAGCTTGCGCAGCCGCCGGCGCCTGGAGAACAGCACGCGGTACGTTTCCAGGTAGGCCGCGACGAACTCCTCGACTGGAGCGCGGCGTGGCCGCACCGACAGGGTATAGCCGCTCAGGTCGCGCAGCAGCACGTTCGGCAGGAAGGCGTCGGGTGTCGCGGCCAGCCGGTGGAAATGCGGCGTGCCCGGGATCGGCGATTCGAAGCACAGGAAGGTGGGTACGTAGAGGCCCGCGTCGGCAAGGTGTTCCGGCAGGGCGCGGATGTAGGCGACGTCGTCGGCGAGCGGGCTCACCATCATCCCCGACACCACCAGGATGCCGCGCAGGAGACAGTCCTCGATGGCGCGGCGCACCTGGTGCAGCGCATTCTGGCGCTTGTTCATGTCGGCGAGCGTGTCCGGATTGAAGCTCTCAAGACCGACGAACAGGCTGCGGCAGCCGGCCCGCGCCATGCGGTCCAGCATGTCGCGGCTGGCGATGACGTTGAAACTCGCGGCGCCGTACCACTGCAGCCCGAGCGGCTCGATGGCTGCGCAGAACTCCCGCAACCAACTGAAGCTGCCGCCGATGTTGTTGTCGGTAAAGCCGACGATGCGGCGCTGGTAGTCGGGGATCAGTCCGTGCAGCATGCGCTGTCCGGCGTAGAGGTCGCGCAGCACCTGTGCGACCGGACGGGTCTCGAAACGCGTGCCCTGCCCCGTCAGCACGCAGAACTCGCAGGTGAACGGGCAGCCGCGCGTGGCTTCGAAGATGAGCGGGTGNAGCGCGCGGCCCACCATGAGATCGAAGCGCGGCGTTCGCNCCGCCTCGGCCCGGTAGGGCTTCGCCACATAATGCGGCCGCAGGCGGCCGGCGCAGAAATCCTCGTAGAGCGCGGGCACGGTGGATTCCGGATCGCCGACCACCACGGCGTCGAAATAGGGTGCGCACAGCTCCGGGTAGCTGCTGGCGAACGCCCCGCCGATGACGGTCTTGGCCCCGCGCCGGCGCCAGTAGTGGGAAATCTGGCGCGCCCGGTCGAAGTCGGGATGCAGCGCCGAGATGAACAGCAGGTCGTAATCCTTGCGCCAGTCCGGATCGGCCCACTGTTCGTTGATGATGTCGATCTCAACGTCGCGCGGCAGCAGGCCGGCGAGCAGGGGGCCGATCTGCGGCTGGAGCGAAACCCGGTTCTTACGGCCGCGACGGTGATAGTCGACGTAAACGGAAAGGATGCCGATACGCATGGGCCTCTTGCCGGGCAAGACGACGCTGCACGACGCGCACGCGTTGTTCTGCCGTAGGTGTTATTGGGGCCGGACGCCCGCGGCGGGTCGATTCGGCAGCACGCCGTCCAGCTGCAGGCCCAGCCGGCTCGCCTCGATGACGGCCTGGGTCCGGGTATGGACGTTGAGGGCGCGCAGGATGGCGGCGACGTGGATCTTGACCGTGCCCTCGGCCAGACCGAGTTCGCGGCAGATCACCTTGTTGGATTTGCCTTGCAGCAGGAGCGCGAAGACCTGCGCCTGGCGGTCGGTGAGACCGAGATCGCGCGGGCGCAGGGTGCGACCCGGGTCGTTGGCGGCCGCGGGAGCCTCTTCGGCGGAGTCCCTTTGCGTGAAGATTTCCGGCGGCACGTAGACGCCGCCCGAGAGGATGAGGCGCAGGGCCTGGAGCATCACCCGGCTGCTGGAGCGCTTGGGAATGAACCCCATCGCCCCCAGGTCGATGGCCTGCAGCACGTCTTCGCGCCGGTCCGAACCGGACAGCACCACCACCGGCACGGTCGGATGACTCTGGCGCAGTTCGCTCAGCAACGACATGCCGTAGGCGCCGGGCAGCTGCAGATCCAGCAGGAGCAGGCTGGCATCGGGATGGGCCGCGACGAGTTCGCGGCCGCTTTCCGCGCATTGGGCGGAAAGCACCTCGACCTCCCCGTCGAGTTGCTGCAGAACGTGCTGTAAGGCTTCGAGGATGAGCGGATGGTCATCCACTACGAGGATCTTCACAGCGCCTCTTGTTAGTGCAGCACTTTTGGCCGGGCATGGTAGCACCGGCAAGGGGACTTGCAAATCGGCGAAGCGGTACATAAATGGCGAAGCCCGGGGCCAAGGAGCCGGCCGATGCTAGCAGGCCGCTTCCGCCTGGCAATGCGACGAAGGGTTTAGGCCGAAAGTCGAGGGAGCACGCCGCGGATGCGCGTGGGAAGCGAGAAACAATGCGCAATCGGCCTGGCGATTGCCCTTTTTTTGCCTCATTTTGCCGGTAGTCTCGCAACTCGGCGCAATGCCGAAGGCATATCGAAAGCGCAAGATGAAAGCGAAGACCACGAGAGTGAGCGGTTGGGCCGTGCTGGCGGATTTTGCCGGCACGCTGGGCATCGCCCTGGCGGGCGGGATTGGCTTCAGTCTCGCCGCCGGCGCGGTGGTCGTACTCCTCGCAGGCTGAACCGCCTCGTCCGCCGCTTCGGGCGGCGGACGAGAAGCCTGCGCCTCTACTTCCCTTCCAGAACTTCGGAAAGCTGGTGGAACAGGTCGACGGTGGCGTCGATCTCGTCGCGGTTGATCGACACGCTCTCGACGTTGATCCCCAGCGGAATGCGTCCGACGTAATCCTGATCCAGGATCTCGCGCAGATTGTCGCGGCAGATTTCGATCGACTTGGCCAGCGGATTGGCGGCGCCGAGGATGGCGCGTTCGCATTCGGGGGTGACCCGTACGCCCAGCCACTTGATGAAGGCCATGGTCTTTTCGCGGCCGCACGGCGCGAAGGTCAGCACGATGCGGCGCGGTTCCACGCCCGCGCCGCGGCAGTCGCGCAGGTACTCCTTCAGCACCGCGATGGTCGGCTTGGCGGTATACACCGTCTGTGAAATGAAATAGCTGCAGCCTTCGATCGCTTTGGCGAGCAGGCGGGCGCTTTCGCTGCGTTCGGGGCTGTCGCGCTCGGCGATCATCACCCCGCCCAGCATCAGGTTCGCGGGGTGCTGACGGGCGATGGCGATGGCCTCGGACAGGCTGAGCGGATAGCGCACCCCCGAAGTGGGTCGGCCGACGATCGACAGCAACGACAGGCCGTATTCGCGCGTGCTTTCGTCCAGCCAGGCGCGCCAGCCGGGTTCGTCCAGCATGCCGAGGCTCTTGTAGTTGATCACCGGCAGGGCCGCCATGCGGCCCAGCAGGCGCGAATAGTCGCGCGGGTCGATCGTGCCCTTGAAGGGGAAGGGGCGGGGGACCGAGGTGCGGCCCGATTCGTCCTGGATGTCGTACACCACCACGCCGTCCAGGGGCAGCGGCTTCAGGCGTTCGACGAATTTTTCCGCCGCCTCGCGGACGAGTTCCTCAGGCGTGCCGAGGCGCGGCGGCGTGGTGCCGTAGAGGCGGATGCTCTGGTTCCGGTCGGCGAGCCGCGTACGCAATTGCGCCGTAGCGGCGGCCAATTGAGGCGTCGCTTGCATTGAACGAGTCCTTTAAGTGGGACCTGCCGGGCGCAGTCTTTCCGCGCACCGACAGGCAAAACTCCGTCCCGGGCGCAGGATTTCGCCCCGGGTCCAGCCGGCCGCGGACGCGAAGCCCACGGCCGTCCCAGGTGCGCGTTCAATCAATAGCGATAGTGGTCGGGCTTGTAGGGCCCTTCCTTCGGCACGCCGATGTAACGGGCCTGCTCGTCGGTGAGCTCGGTGAGCTGGGCGCCGAGCTTCTTCAACTGCAGGCGCGCGACTTTCTCGTCCAGGATCTTCGGCAGCACGTAGACGCCGACCGGATACTTGTCGGTGTTGTTGTAGAGCTCGATCTGGGCGATGACCTGGTTCGCGAACGACGAGCTCATGACGTAGGAGGGATGACCCGTCGCGCAGCCGAGGTTCACCAGACGGCCTTCGGCGAGCAGGATGATGCGCTTGCCGTCGGGGAAGATCACGTGATCGACCTGCGGCTTGATGTTCTCCCACTTGTACTGGCGCAGGCTGGCGACGTCGATCTCGTTGTCGAAGTGACCGATGTTGCAGACGATCGCCTGGTCCTTCATCTTGCGCATGTGCTCATGCGTGATGACGTGGTAGTTGCCCGTGGCGGTGACGAAGATGTCCGCCTTGTCGCAGGCGTAGTCCATGGTGACCACGCGATAGCCTTCCATCGCCGCCTGCAAGGCGCAGATCGGNTCGATCTCGGTGATCCACACCTGCGCCGCGAGCGCCCGCAGCGCCTGCGCAGAGCCCTTGCCCACATCGCCGTAGCCGCAGACCACGGCGATCTTGCCGGCGATCATGACGTCGGTGGCGCGCTTGATGCCGTCCACCAGCGATTCGCGGCAGCCGTAGAGGTTGTCGAACTTCGACTTGGTGACGGAGTCGTTGACGTTGATGGCCGGCACGGCGAGCCGCCCTTCCTTGTGCATCTGGTAGAGCCGCTTCACGCCGGTGGTGGTTTCCTCCGTGATGCCTTTGATCTTCGACAGGCGGGTGGAATACCACTTCGGGTCCTGTGCGAGCTTCGCCTTGATGGCGGCGAACAGCACGCGTTCCTCTTCGCTGCCGGGATTGGCGAGCACCGAGGGGTCCTTTTCGGCCTGCGCGCCCAGATGCAGCAGCAGCGTGGCGTCGCCGCCGTCGTCGAGGATCATGTTGGAGTAGCCGCCGTCGGGCCACTCGAAGATCCGGTGCGTGAACTCCCAGTACTCTTCCAGCGATTCGCCTTTGTAGGCGAACACCGGCGTGCCGGCGGCGGCGATGGCCGCGGCGGCATGGTCCTGGGTGGAGAAGATGTTGCACGAGGCCCAGCGGACCTGGGCACCAAGCGCCTGCAGCGTCTCGATCAGCACGGCGGTCTGGATGGTCATGTGCAGACTGCCGCTGATGCGTGCGCCGCGCAGCGGCTGCTGGGCGGCATATTCTTCGCGGATCGCCATGAGGCCGGGCATTTCGGTCTCGGCGATCTTGATTTCCTTGCGGCCCCAGTCGGCCAAGCTCAGGTCGGCGACTTTGTAGTCGGTGAAGGCGGGTTGGGGTACTGCGCTCATTGGGCATCTCCGTTCGATGGTTTGAACGGGCGCCGTTGCAACGTTCATCTCGTTGCGCCGAGCCTGACCGTTCGCGGCTGAACGGCTGCAGCGCCCCTCGACGCAACGAGTCCGATGTTAAGCCATCGCGGCGGTCCTGACACCGGCGTCAGCGGCCAGCGCCGCGGCCTTGTCGGTGCGCTCCCAGGTGAACTCCGGTTCGTCGCGGCCGAAATGCCCGTAGGCGGCGGTCTTCTGATAGATCGGCCGCAGCAGGTCGAGCANCTGGATGATGCCCTTGGGCCGCAGATCGAAATGCTTCTGAACGAGTTCCGCCAGACGCTCGTCGGACACCTTACCGGTGCCGTAAGTCGTGACCATGACGCTGGTCGGACGCGCCACGCCGATGGCGTAGGACACCTGGACCAGGCACTTGGACGCGAGGCCCGCGGCGACGATGTTCTTCGCCACGTAGCGGGCGGCATAGGCCGCGGAGCGGTCCACCTTGGACGGATCCTTGCCGGAGAAGGCGCCGCCGCCGTGCGGGGCCGCGCCGCCGTAGGTGTCGACGATGATCTTGCGTCCGGTCAGGCCGCAGTCGCCGTGCGGGCCGCCCACCACGAAACGCCCGGTGGGGTTGACGTGGTAGGTGATCTGCTTGCCGATCATCTCGGCCGGCAGCACCGGCTTGATGATCTCCTCGATCACCGCTTCGCGGATCTGTTCGTAGCTGACGTCCGGCGCGTGCTGGGTGGACAGCACCACCGTGTCGATTTCCTTCGGCTTGCCGTCGACATAGCGCACCGTGACCTGCGACTTGGCGTCCGGCCGCAGCCAGGGCAGGCGGCCGTCGCGGCGCAGCTCCGACTGGCGCTCCACCAGACGATGGGCGAGATGGATCGGCAGCGGCATGAGCTGCGAGGTCTCGTCGCAGGCGTAGCCGAACATGATGCCCTGGTCGCCGGCCCCCTGATCCAGGTCGAGGCCCTTGCCTTCGTCGACGCCCTGGGCGATGTCCGGCGACTGCTTGTCGTAGGCCACCAGCACCGCGCAGCCCTTGTAGTCCATGCCGTATTCGGTGTTGTCGTAGCCGATGCGCTTCACGGTTTCGCGCGCGACGGTCTGATAGTCGATCACCGCATTGGTGGTGATCTCGCCCGCCAGGACGATCAGACCGGTGTTGCACAGGGTTTCGGCCGCGACGCGCGAATACTTGTCCTGCGTCAGGATCGCGTCGAGAATGGCGTCGGAAATCTGGTCGGCGACTTTGTCGGGATGTCCTTCCGAGACCGACTCGGAAGTGAACAGATACTGGCTCATGTCTGGCGTTCTCTCGGATTGAGGCTGCGGAGTTTAGCAAAGTTGCGGCACGGCCGTGCCGATGCGCGGGGGTTAGGCAAGCCCGATGCCGGGCGGTCCGCCGGCCTGCCCGACAGCCGACCCCATAGCAGGCATCCTTCATGAAATTGCGCTTTACCAAAATGCAGGGGCTGGGCAACGACTTCGTCGTCTTCGACGGCGTGCGCCAGCGGGTCGAGCTCAGCCGTGAACAATTGCGCCGCATCGCGGACCGCCATTTCGGGGTCGGTTGCGACCAGATCCTGGTCGTCGAGCCCCCGCGCACAGCCGGCGCCGACTTCCGTTACCGCATCTACAACGCCGATGGCGGCGAGGTCGAGCAATGCGGCAACGGCGCGCGCTGTTTCGCCCGCTTTGTGCGCGACAAGGGGCTGACCGACAAGGACCGCATCACGGTCGAGACGCTGGGCGGGCTCATCACGCCGCAAATCGAGCCCGACGGCCGCGTCACCGTGGACATGGGCGTGCCCGTGTTCGAGCCCGCGCGCATTCCCTTCATCGCCCTCACCGGCGAACTGATCGAAAGCCTGGATCTGGGCGAGGCGCAGGTCGAGATCACCGCACTCTCCATGGGCAATCCCCACGCCGTGCAGGTGGTGGCGGACGTGGACGCGGCGCCTGTGGCCGAACAGGGTCCGAAAATCGAGTCGCATCCCCGCTTTCCCCAGCGGGTCAACGCGGGCTTCATGCAGGTGGTGGACCGGCACACCATCCGGCTGCGGGTCTACGAACGGGGCGCGGGCGAGACGCTCGCCTGTGGTACCGGGGCGTGCGCGGCGGCGGTGACGGGCATCCGCCGCGGCCTGCTGGATTCGCCGGTCACGGTCCGCACCCGCGGCGGCGAATTGACGATCCGCTGGGCGGGCGTCGACAATCCGGCCGCGTCCGTGTACATGACCGGACCGGCAGAAACGGTATTCGAGGGAGAGATCATTGTCGGAAACTGATGCGCTGTGCGCCGAGGACGTCGCCCGCTACCTGGAACAGCATCCCGAGTTCTTCGTTCAGCACGCGCAGCTGCTGACCCAGATCCAGGTGCCGCACCCGCGGGGCGGCGGCGTCATTCCCCTGTCGGAGCGGCAGGTGCTGGCGCTGCGGGAAAAGAACCAGGCGCTGGAGAACAAGCTCGCCGAGCTGATCCGGTTCGGCGAGGAAAACGACGACATCAGCGAACGCGTGCACCGTTTGGCCGTGAAGCTGATGGCCGGCGGCGCGCTCGAGGAACTGCTCGGGCGGCTGTGCGCCTCGATCCGCGATGATTTCGGCGTGCCCCATGTGGCGGCGCGCCTGTGGCGCGGCGAAGGGGCATCGGAGGCTTTCGCGCCGGTGAGCGCCGAACTGCGCCAATACGCCGAAAAGCTGCCGCGACCGTTCTGCGGCGCCAACGACAATTTCGAGGCGGTAGGCTGGTTCGGCGAGGCCGCTTCCGCGGTGCGTTCGGTGGCGTTCATTCCGTTGCGCGAGGGCAAGGCGGCTTTCGGCCTGCTCGCGCTGGGCAGCGAGGACCCTGCCCGTTTCTATGCCGGCATGGGCACGCTCTACCTCGAACGCATCGGCGACCTCGTCAGCGCCGCGCTGTTGCGCGCCATGTGAGATGGAGCGGACCGCGCCCGATCCGCGTACCGCGCTGATCGAAGCGTATCTGGACCACCTCGCCACCCAGCGCCGGCTCAGCCCGGCCACCCGGCGGGGTTATCGCCGCGGCCTGGAGGAATTGCTGCGGCTCGCCGGCCAGACGCCGCTGGAGCGGCTGGAGCCGCATCACATCCGCCGCATGGTGGCGCAACTGCACGCGCGCGGCCTGCAGGGCCGCACCATCGCCCACATGCTCTCGGCCTGGCGCGGCCTCTACCGCTGGCTCGCACGGCATCACGGTTTCACCGTCGATCCTTGCGCCGGCATCCGCGCGCCCAAGGCGCCCAAGGCGCTGCCCAAGGCGCTCTCGCCCGACGAAGCGCGCCGGCTGCTGGACGCCGAAGCGGCGGGCGAGTTCGAACGGCGCGACAAGGCGATGTTCGAACTCTTCTATTCCTCCGGCCTGCGGCTGGCCGAACTGGTCTCGCTCGACTTGAGCGACGGCGAAGCGATGTTGCGCAGCGGCGAGCTCGTTGTGCTGGGCAAGGGCGGCAAGACCCGGGCGGTGCCGGTGGGGCGCCTGGCGCTGGAGGCGATCCAGGCCTGGCTGGGCGACCGTCCGGCGCTCGCGGCCCCCGAGGAGACGGCCCTGTTCGTCGGCGCGCGAGGCGCGCGCATCTCGCCCGGCGTAGTGCGCGAGCGGCTGAAGCGCTGGGCGCTCAAGCAGGGGCTGGCCCACGTCCATCCGCACATGCTGCGCCACTCCTTCGCCTCGCACGTGTTGCAGTCCTCCGGCGATCTGCGCGCAGTGCAGGAAATGCTGGGCCACGCCAGCATTTCGACCACCCAGGTCTATACCCATCTGGATTTCCAGCATCTGGCCAGGATCTACGATCAGGCGCATCCGCGCGCGCGCAAACCGAAGCGCTGAGCCGGCGAGGTTGCTTGGCGGGAGGGTGCAGCCTACAATGCCCCGCCGCTTCCAGCGGTGAGCAGGCACGATCCGCGCTATATGGGTCCCGTACCGTAGCGTCTGCGGCCTTGACGGACAGCGCCTGGGCCCATATGGGGTAGTATTCCTGCCGGTAACCACGGTATGGCCGTGCGGCCGCGACTTTGTGGACCCGCAGGTTTTTTCGAGGACAGAAGGCTATGGCTCGTCAAACCGCAATGAAAAAGGCTTCGCAATCCTCTGGCGGCGAGCAGCGGATTCTTACGGAGGAGGAGCTGCTGAAAATGCCCGAGTCGGAGTACATGAACGCCGCCCAGCTGGCGTTCTTCAAGGAACGGCTCCTGGCGATGAAGCGGCAGTTGCTCGAGAACGCCGGTGCGACTTCGGAGCACCTGCGCGAAAACGACGTGGTGCCCGATCCTGCCGACCGGGCGACCATCGAGGAGGAGCATGCGCTGGAGCTGCGCACCCGGGACCGCGAGCGCAAGCTCATGAAGAAGATCGACGAGTCCCTGCAGCGCATCGAGTCGGGCGAATACGGCTATTGCGAGGAAACCGGGGAGCCGATCGGCATTCCGCGCCTGCTCGCCCGCCCGACCGCAACCTTGTCCGTGGAGGCCCAGCAGCGCCGTGAGTTGAAGCAGAAGCTGTACGGCGACTGACCGAGGTCCCCGCCCCGATTGCGACGGCCGCCTGCGGGCGGCCGTTTTGTTTGGGCGACCGCTCGTGACGGCCGGCGCGCCGTTCGCCGACTGCCGGGGCCTTCAGGCCCGATGTTTGCTGAGAGCGGCAATATCGGACGCTGCAGAGCAGTTCGCGTTTGGCGAGGGTCACGTCGTGTGGTAGAAGAACATCGGATAAACCGGATAGCTAGCCTTTAAATACTTTAAACGTCGTGGCTTTTTCGCTCTTCAAAAAAGCGCCAGCAAAGCCTGCCAAGACCTCGGCGGTCCGCAAACCGGAGGCGCGCAAGCCCGCGCCGACGCCTGCCCCGGCGGCCGAGGACGACGAACTTTCGCTCGATTTCACCAATTACACCCCGCCCAGTACCCTGATGGCGGACGTACCGGCCGCGGAGCCGGCCGCCAGCGCGCCGGCGAGTGTGCCCTCCGCGCCTTCTCCGGTCGTCGAGGACAAGAAGGCGCCCGCGCCTTCCCTGCCGCCTCTGGATTTCGGCGCGCTGCCGGGTGCGGCCGCTCCTGCTTCCGCACCGTCGGCGCCGGCGCCCGTTTCGGCCCCTGCGGCAGCCGAGGAGGGCATCGCCCCGTCCGTGCCTGCCGGTCCCGACAGCGACGGGCCGAACTCCGTGCTGCTCATCGAAATGGAAAGCGGCACGCAGGAGGTTCCCACGCTCATCGAAGAGGCGGCGGTGCTGTACGCCAACGGCCAGGCCCAGGAGGCGCTCGACACGCTCAACCGGGCCATCGAGGGCGGCACGCTCGGCAGCTGGCTGCTGCCGGCGTGGCTGATGCGCTTCGACCTTTATCAGCAGCTCGGCCGCAAAGCCGAATTCGAAGAGAAGGCACTGCATTTCGTCGTCAAGTTCGAACGCTCGCCACCTGCCTGGACGGAGCTGCCCAGCGCCGGACCGGCCACGCGGCCGGGCGGCTCGGCGCATATCGCACTGTCCGGGACGCTGAGCAAAGCCAGCAAGGCGGCGTTTGCGCAAATGCTCAAGGCCTCCGAGCGCCACCCCAAGCTGCATCTGGATTTCGCCAAGCTGGAAGGTCTCGATGCCGAGGGCTGTCAGCTGTTGCTCGACACCCTGAACGCGCTGCGCAAGGCAAAGAAGGAGGTCTACATCAGCGGCGAAGCGCACGCTTTCGAGTTGCTGCGCGCCAAGACCGCCGGCGGCGACGCGCCGATCTGGCTGCTGCTCCTGGAGCTCTACCAGCAACTGGGCATGCAGGAGGAATTCGAGGAAGCCGCGATCGAGTATGCCGTGACCTTCGAGGTCTCGCCTCCCTCCTGGGAGGCGCGCTCGCGCGTGGAGCCGCCACCGCCGCCGGCGCCGAGCGGCGGCGGCGCGCGCGACCCCAGTGACGACAGCTACCGGCTCGAAGGCGAGATCGCCGGGGAGCAGGACGCCCTGTTCGCCGATCTGCAGGTTTATATGCAGCAGGCCAACCCGGTCGTGATCGACCTGTCGCGCACCCACCGGATCGATTTCGTCAATGCCGGCAGACTGTTGCATCTGATCGAAAAGGCGCGCGCCGCCAAGCGCACGGTCGTGCTGCGTTCGGTCGGCGAGATGGTCATCGCCCTCTTCGCCGTCATGGGTATCCACAAGCAGGCGCGCATCATCCCCCGCAAATGAGCCTGCAGCCGGGGCGGAGGCGTTGAATTCCGGCCGGCCGCCACCATATGGGTCGGACGATTCCTTCCGGACCTTTTCATGGAACAGTTTCGCGGTACCACGATCGTCTCCGTCCGGCGCGGCAACCAAGTGGCACTGGGTGGCGACGGTCAAGTGACGCTGGGTAACATCGTCATCAAAGCCGGCGCACGCAAGGTGCGCCGTCTCTACCAAGACAAGATCCTGGCCGGCTTCGCCGGCGGCACGGCTGACGCCTTCACCCTGTTCGAGCGTTTCGAGGCCAAACTGGAGAAACACCAGGGCAATCTCATGCGCTCGGCCGTGGAGCTTGCCAAGGACTGGCGCACCGACCGCATCCTGCGCCGCCTGGAGGCGATGCTCGCGGTGGCCGACCGGCAGAGTTCGCTCGTCATCACCGGCAACGGCGACGTGCTTGAGCCCGAGTACGGCCTGATTGCGATCGGTTCCGGCGGCCCCTACGCCCAGTCGGCCGCCCGCGCGCTGCTCGAGAACACCGAACTGGATGCGGAGACCATCGTCCGCAAGAGCCTCGCCATCGCCGGTGATCTCTGCATCTACACCAACCAAAGCCACACCGTGGAAGTCCTGCGCTGGGACTGAAGCGCGCACGCGCAAGGCAACCGAGGCATCGCGCAAAGCGCCCATCACGGAGTGCATCGAATCATGCTAGGGTCATCCACCATGTCCGCCATGACGCCGCAGGAGATCGTCCACGAGCTGGACAAGCACATCATCGGCCAGCACAAGGCCAAGCGTCTGGTCGCGGTCGCTTTGCGCAACCGCTGGCGCCGCCAGCAGGTGCCCGAGCCGCTGCGCCAGGAAATCACGCCCAAGAACATCCTCATGATCGGTCCCACGGGCGTGGGCAAGACCGAGATCGCGCGCCGGCTGGCGAAGCTCGCCGACGCGCCGTTCATCAAGGTCGAGGCGACCAAGTTCACCGAAGTGGGCTATGTCGGCCGCGACGTTGACTCGATCATCCGCGATCTGGTGGAGATCAGCATCAAGCAGACCCGCGAAGCGGCGATGCGCCAGGTACGCACCCGTGCCGAGGACGCGGCCGAGGAGCGCATCCTCGACGCCCTGCTTCCCCCGGCGCGCGACGTGGGCTTTGCCGCGCCGGCGCCGAGTGCCGAGGAATCGGCCACGCGCCAGAAGTTCCGCAAGAAGCTGCGTGAGGGCGAACTGGACGAGCGCGAGATCGAAATCGAGCTCGCGCCGGTCATGCCGCAGATGGAAATCCTCGCCCCGCCCGGCATGGAGGATCTCACTCAGCAGATCCAGGGCATGTTCCAGAGCCTCGGCGGCGGTCGCAAGAAACTGCGCAAACTCAAGATCAAGGATGCGTTCAAGCATCTCGTGGAAGAGGAAGCGGCGCGGCTCATCAACGACGAGGAGCTCAAGGCGGCGGCGATCGCGAACGTCGAGCAGAACGGCATCGTGTTCCTGGACGAGATCGACAAAATCGCCAGCCGCAGCGAAGTGCACGGCGCCGACGTCTCGCGCCAGGGGGTGCAGCGCGACCTGCTGCCGCTGGTGGAAGGCACGACCGTGTCCACCAAGTACGGCATGGTACGCACCGACCATATCCTCTTCATCGCCAGCGGCGCGTTCCATCTTTCCAAACCCTCGGATCTCATTCCCGAATTGCAGGGCCGCTTCCCGATCCGGGTGGAGCTCGATTCGCTCTCGGTGGAGGATTTCGAGAAGATCCTCACGAGCACCGATTCCTGCCTCACGCGGCAATACCAGGCTTTGCTCGCCACTGAAGGCGTGAAGCTCGAATTCCAGCCGAGCGCCATCAAGCGCATCGCGGAAATCGCCTACGCCGTGAACGAGAAGACCGAGAACATCGGTGCGCGCCGGCTGTACACCGTCATGGAGCGTCTGCTGGAGGAGATCTCCTTCGAAGCCGGCAACCGCGGCCCGCAGCACGTGAGCATCGACGCCGCCTACGTCGACGCCCGCCTGAGCGAGCTTGCGCAAAGCGAAGATCTTTCACGTTACGTGCTTTGAGAGGGGAAGAACGATGAGAAAGGGCCTTTACGCCGCCATCGCAGCGCTTGCGGCGGGATTCGTGCTGGCTGCGCCGCCGGCCTGGGCGCAGGTCAAGGTGTCGGACGCCTGGGTGCGCGGCACGGTACCCAGCCAGCGGGTGACAGGCGCGTTCATGAAAGTGGAAGCCGCCAAGGGCGGTGCGATCGTCGGGGCGAGTTCGCCGGTCGCCGGCGTGGTGGAGCTGCACGAAATGCGGCTCGAACAGGACGTGGCGCGCATGCGCCGGATCGACCGCATTCCTCTGCCCGAGGCCGGCACGCTGGAACTGCGGCCCGGCGGCTATCACCTGATGCTGATCGACGTGAAGGAGCCGCTCAAAGCCAATGATGCGGTGCCGATCACGCTGCGCGTCGAGCAGCCGGACGGCAGCGTACAGGAGATCGAGGTGCAGGCCGAGGTGCGGCCGCTGGGCGGTGGTGCGCAGGGGCACGGCGACCATGGCGAGGCGCACGGTCACGGTCATGGGCACGGCCACGGCGACGCGCATGGTCACGGGCATGGCCATGGCGATACGCACGGCCACCATCATTGAGCGTGCACAGCCGCCGCTCTTGAAACCGCGCGCCGCTTCCCCATGTTCTGAGGCATCAGGGCAACAGGACAGGAGGCACAGCACATGGCGAACCTGCAGCGCTACAACGATCCCTTCGGGGAGCTTTTCGACGATCTGTTCCGCGGTTTCTTCGTCCGTCCGGTGTTGAACGAAGGCGCGCGGCCTGCGCCGCGCCTGAAGGTGGACGTCACGGAAGACGACAAGCAGTTCCGGGTGCTCGCCGAACTGCCCGGCGTGAAGAAAGAGGACATCGAGGTCGACATCGACGGCGATCAGGTGACCGTCTCCGCCGAGGTGAAGCAGGAGAAGGAAGTGGCCGAAAACGGCGGCCGCGTCCTGCACAGCGAGCGCTACTACGGCAAGCTGTCGCGCAGCTTCCGTCTCGGCCACGAGATCGACGCCGCCGCGTGCCAGGCCAAGTACACCGACGGCATCCTCGAACTGGTGTTGCCGAAGAAGCAGTCGCAAAGCGCGAAACGCATCACCATCCAATAAACGGCTTCATTGCCTACCTCCAAAGCGGGAACTGTCCCGGGGCGGCCGGCGAGGCCGCCCAGTCGTTTTGCATGGCGCTAAAATCGCGGCTTCGCGATTGAAAGCCAGCCATGACCGTCGATCCTAAGCAAGCCGCGCAAAAGGCGCGGACGCTCTCCGAAGCGCTTCCCTACATCCGCCGCTTCCACGGCAAGACCGTCGTGATCAAGTACGGCGGCAACGCCATGACCGATCCCAAGCTGCAGCGCTCCTTCGCCCACGACGTGGTGCTGCTCAAGCTGATCGGCATCAACCCCGTCGTCGTGCACGGCGGTGGCCCGCAGATCGAACAGCTGCTCGGCAAGCTCGGGAAGAAGGGCGAGTTCGTGCAGGGCATGCGGGTGACCGACGCCGAGACCATGGACGTGGTCGAGATGGTGCTTGCCGGCGCGGTCAACAAGGACATCGTCACGCTCATCAACCAGGCGGGCGGCAAGGCGGTCGGGCTCACCGGCCAGGACGGCGCGTTCATCGTCGCGCGCAAGCTGCTCATGCCGAACAAGGACAAGCCCGACGAGATGATCGACATCGGTCAGGTGGGCGAGATCGCCTCCATCGATCCGACCGTGATCTCCACGCTCGAGCAGGGGGGGTTCATCCCGGTGGTGGCGCCGATCGGCGTCGGCCTGGACGGCGAGTCCTACAACATCAACGCCGACCTCGTNGCGGGCAAGCTGGCCGAAGTGCTGCGCGCCGAGAAGCTCGTGCTGCTCACCAANACCCCGGGCGTGCTGGACAAGGACGGCAATCTGCTCACCGGGCTCACGCCCAAGCAGATCGACGCGCTGGTGGCCGACGGCACCCTGTCCGGCGGCATGCTGCCGAAAATCGCCTCGGCCCTCGATGCCGCGCGCAGCGGGGTCAAGAGCGTGCACATCATCGACGGCCGCGTCGAGCACGCGCTGCTGCTCGAGATCTTTACCGACGAGGGCGTCGGCACTCTTATCCGCAGCAAGTAGTCTGTGCCGGCCGGCTTCGCTAAGCGAGGCGCCTGCCCTGCTCGTCGACCAGGCCTTCCAGATAGCCTTCGGCGGCGCTGTAGATGGTCAGCACGCGCCGGCGCGGCGTCGCGCTGAAAGACAGATGCACCCAGCGGCCGTATTCCAGGATGCACTGGTCGAACTCGATGGCGGACGCCGCGATCGCCTGCGCCACGGCCAGCGGCGGGCCGAAGCGCGGACAGACGAAGTCCGCCGCCAGGCCCTGGCAGTGCTGTGAATGCTCGACTCCGCCGACCGCGCGGTTCAGCGCCGGACAGCGGTAGCCGCTGGTGATCTTGAGCGGATGGCCCAGCAGTTCGCGCACGGCATCGAGGCCCTCGGCGAGCCGGCGCAGGTTGTCCCACAGTTCGGGCGGCGGGGTGTTGTCGATACCGAGGGCGCGCGCCGTGTCGGAGCGGATCAGGCGCGCCAGCGTGAGATGCCGGGAAAGCTTGCGGGACAGCAGCGAGCGCATTGCGACATTCTAGACGTTTGGCCCTCGATAGCGTGGGCAAGCGCTCACCCATTGGCCATTGGGACCATTAGAATCCGCCCTCGCACCAGGAAGTGAAGGGAGAAGGACCATGGCGGGCAAACCGGGCGAACGAAAACTGCAGATCCTACAGACCCTGGCGGCCATGCTGGAGGAGCCGGCCGGGGAAAAGATCACCACCGCGGCGCTCGCGGCACGGCTCCAGGTCTCGGAGGCGGCGCTCTACCGGCATTTCGCCAGCAAGGCGCAGATGTACGAGGGTCTGATCGAGTTCATCGAGACCAGCCTGTTCGGCGTCATCAACAAAATCACCGCGGAGGAACCCAACGGCCTGCTGCAGGCCCGCGCGATCCTCGCCATGCTGCTCGGTTTCGCGGAAAAGAATCCGGGCATGACCCGGGTACTGGTGGGCGACGCGCTGGTGCACGAGAACCCGCGCCTGCAGGCGCGCATCAACCAGTTGCATGACCGCCTCGAAACGACCTTAAAACAATGTCTGCGTGTGGCTGCCACCCAGGAACCGGGTGCCGAACCGGAACCCGAGTCGATCGCTGCGCACGCCAACCTGATGCTGAGTTTCGTGGTCGGCCGCTGGCACCAGTTCGCCAAGAGCGGCTTCAAGCGCCGGCCGACCGAGCTGTTCGACAAGCAGTGGCCGCTGCTGCTTTAGGCCGCCGCGGCCGGTGCGCGCTTGCCGCGCCGTGAACCGCCGCAGACCTTGCAGTGGGCATCGCGCTGCAGCCGGATGGTGCGGAAGCTCATGCTGAGCGCATCCAGCAACAACAGCCGCCCGCACAGGCTTTCGCCGACGCCGGCGATCAGCTTGAGCGCTTCGGCCGCCTGAATGGTGCCGACGATGCCCGTGAGCGGCGCGAACACGCCCATCACGGCACAGCGCATTTCCTCGGTCTCGCCTTCTTCCGGGAACAGGCAGTTGTAGCAGGGACTGTCCTCGCTGCGCAGGTCGTACACGCTGATCTGGGCGTCGAAGCGGATCGCCGCGCCAGACACGAGCGGCTTGCGCAACGCCACGCAGGCGCGGTTCAGCGCGTGGCGGGTGGCAAAGTTGTCGGTGCAGTCGAGCACCACGTCGGCCCGCTCCACCACCTCGTACAACCGGTCGCCCTCCAGGCGCTCGTGCAGCGGCTCCACTTTCACTTCCGGATTGATGCGCGCGAGCGCCGCCTTGCCCGAAAGAACCTTGGCTTCGCCGACGCTGTGGACCGTGTGCAGGATCTGCCGCTGCAGATTGGTGAGATCGANCGTATCGCTGTCGGCGAGCGTCAGGGTGCCGACGCCAGCCGCCGCCAGATAGAGCGCGGCGGGCGACCCCAGCCCGCCGGCACCCAGCACCAGTGCATGGGCGGCGCACAGCTTCTGCTGGCCTTCGACCCCGATTTCCGGCAACAGGATGTGGCGCGAGTAGCGCAGCAACTGCTCGTCGTTGAGTTCTTTCATGTCGATCCGCACCAGGCCGGCCTCGGCGGCCGGCCTGGGAAGGGTTGCGCCGCGCCTTACTTGCCCGCGCCTTTGTCCGCCGGCGCGGCCGCCTGGCCGCTCTTGGCCTGATCGAGCCGGGCCAGCACCGGCAGGCCCTTGAGGTGGTTGAGCGCCTGCTGCAGCTGGAAGTCCTCGGGCGAACCGAGCTCGATCGGCTTGTCGCTCGCGTCCTCGCCCTTCTTCGTCGGCGTCTGATCCTTCTCGTTCGCTTCCGATTCCGTGGCGGCGCGCGCGCGTTCCAGCGCCTCGGCCTCGTCCTCGGACTGCAGATGCTTCAGCAGATCCGCTTCGCGGATGCGGTTGGCGGGCGCGCCCGGCTCTTCCACCTCGATGTCGGGCGTGATGCCCTTGGCTTGGATGGAACGGCCGTTCGGCGTGTAGTACTTCGCTGTGGTGAGCTTGATGGCGGTGTTGTTCCCCAGCGGCATGATGGTCTGCACCGAACCCTTGCCGAAGGTCGGCGTGCCCATGATGGTCGCGCGCTTGTAATCCTGCAGCGCGCCGGCGACGATCTCCGAGGCCGAGGCCGAGCCCGCGTTCACCAGCACCACCATCGGCACGTTCTTGACCTCCGGCGGCAGTTCGCGCAGGTAGTCGTCGCGCGTGCCGCGCAGGTAGTCCTCGGGGCTGGCGATGTACTTGCGCTTGGCGTCCTCGGTGCGCCCGTCGGTGGACACCACCGTCACTTTAGGCGGCAGGAAGGCGGCGGCGATGCCGACCGCGCTGTTCAACAGGCCGCCGGGATCGTTGCGCAGGTCCAGGACCAGCCCTTTGAGGGCGCCCTCCTTGTAGAGCGCGTTGAGGTGCTTCACCAGGTGCTCGCCGGTGTGTTCCTGGAACTGGGTGATGCGCACGTAGCCGTAGCCCGGTTCCAGCAGCTTCGACTTGACGCTCTGGACCTTGATGATGTCGCGCACGATGGTGAATTCGAGCGGCTTCGATTCACCCTTGCGCACCACCGTGAGGCGGATCGAGGTCTTGGGCTTGCCGCGCATGCGCTTGACCGCCTCGGACAGCGTCATGCCCTTCACCGGCGTGTCGTCGAGCTTGATGATCAGGTCGCCGGGCTTGAGGCCGGCGCGGAAGGCGGGCGTGTCCTCGATCGGCGAGATCACTTTCACGAAGCCTTCCTCCATGCCGACTTCGATGCCCAGGCCGCCGAATTCGCCTTGCGTGCCGACCTGCAGCTCCTTGAAGGCGTCCTGGTCGAGATAGGCCGAGTGCGGGTCGAGCCCGGTGAGCATGCCGTTGATGGCCTCGGTGATGAGGCGCTTGTCCTCGACCGGTTCGACGTAGGAGGACTTGATCGCGCCGAACACCTCCGCGAAGGCGCGCAGTTCCTCCACCGGCAGCGGGTATTTCTCCAGCTCGCGCTGGGCGACGGCCGTAAGATTGAGCGACAGGAGCACGCCGGCGATCACGCCCAGGACCACGAGGCCCACCCCTTTAAGCTTGCTGCGCTTGTCGCGCGTCGTCTTGCTGAGCGATTCCATGCCGAACAACTCCGTTACCGCGATCCGTTCATTTCAGGGAGACCCAGGACAGCGGATCGAAAGGCCGTCCGAGGTGCCGCATTTCGAAGTATAAGCCCGGCGTTTCGTTCCCACCGGTGGCGCCGACCGTGGCGATGACTTCGCCTGCCCGCACGAAGTCGCCGGGCCGCTTCAGGATCGCCTCGTTATGGCCGTAGATCGTCATATAGCCCCCGCCGTGATCGACGATGAGCAGATTGCCGAAACCCCGCATCCAGTCCGCATAGACCACTTCCCCGTCCGCGACGGCGCGCACCTCTTCGCCCGTACGGGCGCGGATGAACAGGCCCTTGGCCGTCAGCCCGGTGTCCGGTCGTGGCGTGCCGAAGCGGTTGGCAAGTTCCCCGCGCACCGGCAGCCGCAACCGGCCCTTCAGCTCGGCGAAGGCGGCGTTGCGCTCGGAGGCCTGGGGGACATGCTCGTTGCGGGCGANGGTCCCGCCGCCGGGCGTCTTGGCCCGCGCGCGGTCGCGGCTGGCCTTGGTGAGCGCCTCCACGACCCGCGCCAGCCGGGCTTCGTCCCGCTTGGCGGCCTCGATCTCCTTGCGCTGCGCGCGCAACTCGCCGGAGATGCGAGCAAGGACCGTGCGCCGTTCGGCCCGCTGAGCGTCAAGTTTTGCACGTTCGCGCTGCTGTTCGGCAACCAGCGCGGCCAGTTCCTCGCGCCGCGCCCGGGCCTGCGCTTCGAGCGCGCCCAGCTGCTCGACGTCCGTTTGCAGCCGGTGCAGGAACTCGCCCTGGGCCCGGGCGACGTAGGCCTGGTAGGTGAGCAGGCGCGCCGTCTCGCCCTGCTCCCTGCCCGAGAGCAGCAGCTTGAGCGGCGAGGGCTCGCCGCCCATGTAGCGGACCCGGATCAGTTCCGCGAGCCGCTGCCGCTGGCGCTCGATGTCGCGCTCCAGCGTCGCCATGCGGCCGCTCAACTCCCGCAGCGCGCGCTCGGCCTCGCGTTCGGCCTGTTTGAGCTCGCGCAGGCGCAGGTTCGCTTCGGAAATGGCTTTTTCGGAGGCGCGCAGCTGGTCGGCGGCGCGTTCGCGTTCGCGTTCGGTCTTGGCCAGCGCCTTCTGCAGCTGTTCGAGCCGTTCCCGCACGGCCCGCAACTGCTCCTTTTCGGAGGCGCAGACGCTGCCGCCGTGCGCGAGCGCCGCTGCCAGGAGCACGGCGACCCAACGGCTGGCCACCTTCAAGCTCGCGGTTTCCCCTGATTGGCGACCGCCTGCATGGCGGCCTGCACCGCGCTCGGGTCGCCCAGGTAGTAACGCCGGATGGGACGCAGATCCTCGTCGGACAGCTCGTAGATCATCGGCACGCCGGTGGGGATGTTGAGCGCGATGAGATCGGTTTCGCTCATATCCTCGAGCAGCTTGACAAGCGCGCGCAAGGTGTTGCCGTGCGCGGTGATCAGCACCCGTTCACCGCGCCGGATGGCCGGCGCGATGGAATCGTTCCACAGCGGCAGCACGCGCGCCACGGTGTCTTTGAGGCATTCGGTGAGCGGGATGTCGCGGGGGTCGAGATTGCGGTAGCGGGGATCGTTGGCGACGTTGCGCGGATCGTCCGGCGCCAGCGGCGGGGGCGGCACGTCGTAACTGCGGCGCCATAGCAACACCTGCTCTTCGCCGAACTTCGCCGCCATTTCGGCCTTGTTCAGGCCCTGCAGCGCGCCGTAGTGGCGTTCGTTCAGACGCCACGAATGCTCGATGGGCAGCCACATCTGATCGAGCTCTTCCAGCGCGAGCCACAGTGTCTTGATCGCCCGCTTGAGCATCGAGGTGTAGGCCACATCGAAGGCCAGCCCCGCCTCTTTCATGAGCAGGCCGGCTTGGCGCGCTTCGGCCTCGCCCTTTTCGGTCAGACCGACATCGGCCCAACCCGTGAATCGGTTCTCCCGGTTCCAGAGACTTTCGCCGTGGCGAAGTACGACTAGCTTCTTCATGGATGCGGTGGCGGGGTCTGAACCCGAATTCTATAATAAGCTGCTTCGCCGACCGGCTTCCGCGGCGTTGTGACAACATTTAAAACCATTTCAGCCACGGATCGTCGATGGACTTCCTGCTGGACAATATTTTCTACGTCGTTGCCGCGGCCGTCAGCGGCGCGATGCTGATCTGGCCGCTGTTGCGGCCCAAGGCCGGTTGTCCGCTCGTTTCCACGCTCGATGCCACGATGCGCATCAACAGGCAGGACGCGGCGGTGCTCGACGTGCGGACTGCCGAACAATACGCTCAGGGCCACCTTCCCCGCGCGCGCAACATACCCGCGAAGGAACTGCCCGAACGCCTAAATGAGATCGAACGCCTGAAAAACAAGCCCTTGATCGTCGCCGCGGAGACCGACGCCGCCGCCACCGGTGCCGCCAGACTGTTGAAGTCGAAGGGTTTCACCGAAGTGCTGATTCTCGAAGGCGGCATCGAGGCATGGCGCAAAGCCGAACTGCCGTTGGAGAAGTGAGGCGGTGGCGAAAGTCTGCATGTACATGACCGAATGGTGTCCCTACTGCCGGCGCGCCGAGCAGTTGCTCAAGTCCAAAGGCGTGAAGGACATCGAACGCATCCGCGTCGATCTCGAACCGGAACGACGCCAGGAGATGATGGAAAAGAGCGGCCGCCGCACCGTTCCGCAGATCTGGATCGGTGAAGTGCACGTGGGCGGTTACGACGATCTTGCGGCCCTGGANCGCGCAGGCAAGCTGGACGCATTGCTGGCCGGTTGAGGCGTGGCCCGGTCCGATTCCCAATCCAACCAGGAGCAGTCATGAGCGAGGCACAACAGCAGCAACCGGTGTTCAGCATCGAAAAGGTCTACGTCAAGGACGTGTCCCTGGAGGTGCCGCGCGGCGCGCAATCGTTCTTCGAAACGGGGCAGCCCGACTTCGAGGTGCGCGTCAATACCCACGGCGGTCGCGTCCACGAGAACCTGTACGAAGTCAACGTCAAGGTCACACTCACGGCCAAGAACGCCGACAAGCCGCTGTTCCTGGTCGAAGCGGAGCAGGCCGGGATCTTCCAGATCCGCAACGTGCCGGAGACGGAAATGAAACCGGTGCTGGCCATCGCCTGCCCGACCATCCTGTTCCCGTACGTACGCGAGACCGTGGCCGATCTGATCACGCGCGCGGGGTTCCCGCCCATCCATCTCGCGCCCGTCAATTTCGAAGCGATGTACGTTGCCGCCCAGCAGGCCGCCCAACAGCAGCAGAAGGGGGACGGCGGCGACGGCCCGCGCATCGAAGTGGCGCACTGATGAAAAGGCTCTGCGCCTGCCTGCTCGGTCTGGGCGCGGCGTGCGCGGCGTACGCGGCCGACTTCCGCTCCATCGGGCAGGATGTCGCGATCCTCTACGACGGACCGTCGACGCAGGCGAAGAAGCTCTATGTCGTGAGCCGTCAGCTGCCGGTGGAGATCATTTCCACCGACGGCACCTGGGTGAAGGTGCGCGATCACGAAGGCACGCTTGCCTGGATCGAGCGCAGCGCCCTGTCCGAACAGCGCATGGTCCTCGTCACCGCCGCCGTGGCCGAGGTGCGCGAAGCGCCGGACGCGCAGGCGCCCGTCGTCTTCCAGGCGCAGCAAGGCGTGGTGCTCGAATTGCAGGGCCAAAGCGTTGCCGGCTGGCTGCAGGTGCGTCACGCCGACGGCAGCGGCGGTTACGTCCGCTTCGATCAGGTCTGGGGCGGCTGAACGCCGNCTCGCTTTGCAGCCGGGCGAGACCACGATGAACATCACNATACTCGGCGCCGGCGCCTGGGGCACGGCGCTCGCCATCGCACTCTCCGAACGGCATGCGGTCACGCTGTGGACGCGCAACGCCGGGCAGCGCGCCCATCTGGCGCGCGAACGGCACAGCGTTTATCTGCCCGAAGCGACGCTGCCGGACACCATCCGCGTAGCGGAAGACGCCCTTGCCGCGTTGCGGGACGCGGATCTGGTCCTGATCGCCACGCCGACCGCGGGGTTGCGCGACAGTCTTGCTCTGATCAAGGCCGGCCGCCGCGCGCTTCCCGTCGTCTGGGCCTGCAAAGGCTTCGAAGCGCAAAGCGGGCTGTTGCCGCATCAGGTGGTGGCCGAGGTGCTGGGCGCGGGCGCGCGCTGCGCCGCCCTGTCCGGGCCGAGTTTCGCGGCCGAAGTGGCGCGCGGCCAGCCCACCGCCCTGACGCTCGCGGCGCGCGACGTCGACTTCGCGCGCGAGACGGCGGCGCAACTGCATCAACCCCGCCTGCGGGTCTACTTCAGCGACGACTTGACCGGCGTGGAGGTGGGCGGCGCGGTCAAGAACGTGATGGCCATCGCCACCGGCATCTGCGACGGCCTCGCGCTGGGACAGAATGCACGCGCGGCGCTCATCACCCGCGGCCTCGCGGAACTGAGCCGGCTCGGACTGGCGATGGGCGGTCGCACCGAAACCTTCATGGGCCTCACCGGCCTGGGCGATCTGATCCTCACTTGCACGGGCGATCTGTCGCGCAACCGCAAGGTTGGCCTGGAGCTGGGGCGTGGCGAAGCCCTGGCCGCCATCCTGCAACGTCTCGGCCACGTCGCCGAAGGCGTCAACACCGCGCGCGAGGTGGAACGGCGCGCGCAGGCGCTGGGCGTGGAGATGCCGATCACTAGCGCCGTCTGCGATGTGCTGTTCCGCGGCGTGTCGCCGCGCGAGGCGGTCGAGCGGCTGCTGGCGCGCGACCCCAAGGCCGAACACTGAGTCAGACGGCGCCGGCGAAATCGAGCTGGCGCCAGGCTTCGTACACCACCACCGCCGCGGCGTTGGCCAGATTGAGGCTGCGGCTGCCGGGCACCATCGGCAGCCGCAGGCGCCGCTCCTCCGGAAAGCCTTCGAGCACCTCCTCGGGCAGGCCGCGCGTCTCGGGACCGAAGACCAGCACGTCGTCGCGCGCGAAACGCGCGTCGGTGTAGCGCCGCCGCGCGCGCGTGGACAGCGCATAGAGCGTGCGGCCGGCGAAATGCTCGCTGCAGGACTGCCAGTCGCGGTGGACGGTGACGTGGGCGAGGTCGGCGTAATCCAGGCCCGAGCGCTTCAGGGCGCGGTCGTTGAGGCTGAAACCGAGCGGCCGTACCAGATGCAGCCGGCAGCCCGTATTGGCGGCAAGGCGGATGAGATTGCCGGTGTTGGGCGGAATCTCCGGCTCGTAGAGCACGATGTCGAGCATGCGGTATTAATTAGTGCAAGACGGCGGGCCCGGTGGCCCGGGCCACGACCCAGTTTTCCACATCGGCCGCGCCCGCGCGCTTCAAGGCCCGCGCCGCCTCGTGCAGGCTCGCGCCGGTGGTCATGACGTCGTCGACGAGGGCGATGCGCAAACCCGAGAGCGGCACCGTCGCGGCGAACGCGCCGCGCACGTTCTGCGCGCGTTCCCGGTCCGACAGGCCGGTCTGCGGCGTCGTGTCCTTGAGCCGCACCAGCGCCCCGGGCGCGAGCCGTCCGATGCCCCGCAAGCGGCGGGCGATTTCCATGGCCTGATTGAATCCGCGTTCGCGCAGACGGCGACGGTGCAAAGGCATCGGCACGATCAGATCGACCTCGCGTTGCGCCGTTTTCGCGGCGAGCGCGCGCCCGAACCAGTCGGCGAGCGCCAGCCGGTTGCCGTATTTCAAGGCCTGCACCAGGCGGTCGAGCGGGAAGGCGTAGCGCCAGCACGCGACGGTGCGGTCGTAAGCGGGCGCCTCGCGCAGACACCGTCCGCACAGCTCGCCGCCGGTGCCCGGCAGCGCGCATTGCGGACAGCCGGGCGCAAGCTGCGGCAGCTCCGCCGCGCAGGCCGCGCAGAGCAGCCCGTCGCCGCCCGGCGCCGCGCACAGCAGGCAGTCCTGCGCCAGCAGCGCGCGACGCAGGCGCGCGAAATGAGCGGCGATTGACGACATGGTTTGACAGTTCCGGTGGCGGCAGGGACACTTTCGGCCGGAGAAAAGTATGCCTCAAAGCCTAAGCACTGCCTCGCCCCGCGGCGCTGCCGCGGCCGCGCCGCGCTGGACGCGCGCCGACGTGGAAGCGCTCTACGAACTGCCGTTCCACGAACTCATCCATCGCGCGCACGAAGTGCATCGCGCGAATTTCGATCCCGGCACCGTGCAGCTCTCGACGCTGCTTTCGGTGAAGACCGGCGGCTGTCCCGAGGACTGCGGCTATTGCCCGCAATCGGTACGCTACGACACCGGGGTCGGAAACCAGAAACTCCTGCCGCTGGAAGAGGTCGTGGCCGCCGCGGCCGCGGCCAAGGCCAACGGCGCGACCCGTTTCTGCATGGGCGCCGCCTGGCGCGGCCCGAAGCAGAAAGACCTCGAACCGGTGCTGGAGATGATCCGCGCCGTCAAGGCCATGGGCCTGGAAACCTGTGCCACGCTCGGGCTGCTCCGCGACGGCCAGGCCGAGCAGCTGCGCGAAGCGGGGCTGGATTATTACAACCACAACCTCGACACGGCGCCGGAGTTCTACGGCGAAATCATTTCCACCCGGCAATACGAGGACCGGCTCGACACGCTCGAGAAAGTGCGCCGGGCGGGGCTGCACGTCTGCTGCGGCGGCATCATCGGCATGGGCGAGTCGCGCTCGCAGCGCGCCGGCCTGATCGCGCAGCTGGCGAGCCTCGATCCGCCGCCCGAATCAGTGCCCATCAACCATCTGGTGCCGGTACCCGGCACCCCGCTGGCAGACGCGCCGCCGCTCGACTGGACCGAATTCGTGCGCACCATCGCGGTAGCGCGCATCACCATGCCGAAGAGCTACGTACGCCTGTCGGCGGGCCGGCAGCAGATGCACGAAGCGGTTCAGGCGTTCTGTTTCTATGCCGGCGCGAACTCGATTTTCTACGGCGACAAATTGCTGACCACGGGCAATCCCGAAGCCGCGGCCGACCGCGCGCTGCTGGCGAAACTCGATCTGTCGCCGCTCGGCTAGCCGCAGGTCCGCGTGAGCGAAGACTGGCTCGATCCCGTCGCCGCCCGCCGCGGTTTCGAGCGCGTCCGCGCCGAGGACGCGCTGGCGCGTGAAATCGAACGGCGCCTGTTCGAGCGGCTGGAATACATCAAGGTGGCGCCGCAACGTGTGCTCGACGTCGGCTGCGGCACCGGCGCCGGCCGCATCCTGCTGCGCCAGCGCTATCCCGAGGCGCAGATCGTCGCGCTGGACTGGTCGCTGCCCGCGCTGCGCCATTGCGCCGCCTCGCGTTCCCTCATCGAACGCGTCCGGACGCTGTTCGGTCCCCCGCGCGAACTGCTGGTGGCAGGGGACGCGGGGCGGCTTCCCTTTGCCGACGGTTCATTCGACCTCGTCTGGTCGAACCTCGCTCTCGCCTGGACGGCACGCCCCGAAAGCTGGCTGCGCGAATGGCACCGGGTGCTCAAGGTGGGCGGGCTGCTGATGTTCACGACCTACGGCCCCGACACCTTGCGGACGCTGCGCGAGGCCTTCGCCGAGGCCGACGCGCTGCCTCACGTGCATCCCTTCGTGGACATGCACGACCTCGGCGATGCGCTGGTCGGCTGCCGTTACGCCGACCCGGTGATGGACATGGAGATGCTGACGCTTACCTACCCGAGCGTCGAAGCGTTGTTGCGCGAGCTGCACGCCATCGGCTATCGCAACGCGCATCGTGCGCGTCGGCGCGGCCTGACCGGCCGCCGGCTCTGGGCGCGTATGATCGCTGCCTATAAGGCGCGTTCGGAGGGCGAGCGCATCCCGGCAGGGTTCGAAATCGTCTACGGCCACGCGTGGAAGGCGGCGCCGCGCGAGACGGCCGACGGCCGTCAAATCATCCGTTTCCATCCGCGTCCCGAGCGGGACGCGCGCTGACTTTTTCTCATCACCCGCGCTGACCGACGTTCCGCGCGTTGTCGATGCGGCGATGCAGCATCGATCGCCCGCGGAAATCCGGACGAATTCCGCGCGCACGTTGTCGCATCGCACGNCCACGCTGACACAAAACTTGCTGCTCGTCTGTGACCTATGTTAAGTTAGGTCGGCTCGATTGCAGTGCGATCGTTTCAGTCATGCTGCATGGACGAAGCGTGCATCAACGGTTCGGCACCCGTGAGCGCCGCGGATTTCAGCCTCACGGTGAAGCGCAACTGCTCCATTTCGCCGCAGACACTGTTGTGGCTGCTTCTTGCGACGGTGCTCTTGTCCTTCGGAATCGCAACGGGCTTCGCCCTGCTGGGCGCTTGGCCGGTGCTTCCTTTCGCCGGGATCGAGATGCTCGCGCTGGCAATCGCGTTCTATGTCAACGGCCGGCATGCCGCGGACTACGAACGCATCGTGCGCAAGGGGAGTGACCTGTTCGTCGAGGTGGCCGACGCGGAGCGCGTTTCGATTCACCGCTTCGACGCACGCGGCGTACGGGTTCTGATGCACGAGGCACGCAACGGTCTGCGCATTGCGCTGGCCGAGCGCGGAAAGGAGTTGGAGGTCGGGCGGCATCTCGATGCGCCCGGTAGGAGGGGCCTGGCGCGGCTGTTGCGCGCAAGGCTGGCCGGCTCTTGAGTAGCGACGGCCGGAAAAGCGTTCAAAAACGATAGCAGACAACGGGGACCACATGACTATCAAGTCGCGACTTCTGCCGGTTGCCGGCTTTGCGCTCGCGTTGCTTTCCAATGTCGTCTGTGCGCAGCAGATCCAGCCCAACAAGCATGATTTCCAACCGCCGGTGACCCCGGTCGCGCGCGAGATCTACGATCTCCACTACCTGATGCTCGCGATCGTCCTGGTGGTGTTCGTGGGCGTCTTCTCGGTCATGTTCTATTCGGTGTTCAAGCACCGCAAGTCGGTGGGCGCCAAGGCCGAGCAGTTCCACGAGAACACCACCGTGGAGATCATCTGGACCATCATCCCCTTCCTGATCCTGGTCGGCATGGCCTGGCCGGCGACCAAGGCGGTGCTGGCCATCAAGGACACCTCCGCGCCGGACATCACCATCAAGGTCACCGGCTATCAGTGGAAGTGGTCGTACGACTACGTCAAGGGCGAGGGGGAAGGCATCCGCTTCTTCGCCAACCTCAGCACGCCGTACGAACAGATTTACGGCGATGCCCCGAAGGGCCCCTACTACCTGCTCGAGACCGACAACGAGCTCGTCGTCCCGGTCAACAAGAAGATCCGCATCATCACCACCGCCAACGACGTCATCCACTCGTGGTGGGTGCCCGCGCTGGGCGTGAAACAGGACGCCATCCCAGGCTTCGTGCGTGACACCTGGTTCATGGCCGAGAAGGAAGGGGTCTATCGCGGCCAGTGCGCCGAGCTGTGCGGCAAGGACCATGCGTTCATGCCTATCGTCGTGCGCGTGGTATCGCAGGACGAATACAGCGACTGGGTCGCGAAGAAGCGCGAGGAGCTGGGCATCAAGCCCGGCGCCCAGGTCGCGGCCGCTGCGCCGGGCGCGACGGGCGCCGCCGCTCCCGCGGCCGAAGAAGCGATCAAGGAATGGAGCAAGGAAGACCTCGTCGCGCGCGGCGAGAAGATCTACGGCGCCACTTGCGTCGCCTGCCATCAGGCCAACGGCCAGGGCATGCCGCCCGCGTTCCCGCCGCTCGCAGGCTCGGCCATCGTCAACGGCCCGCCCGGACCGCAGATCGACATCGTCCTGAACGGCAAGCCGGGCACGGCGATGCAGGCCTTCGGTGCGCAGCTGTCGGACACTGACATCGCCGCCGTGATCACCTATACCCGTAATTCCTGGGGCAACAAGCCCTCCGCCAGTGTGGTGCAGCCGGCCGACGTCAAAGCGGCTCGCAAATAACTAGGAGAGCACATCATGAGCGCAGTCCTGGATCAGCACGGCCACGCCATTCACGACACGCACGGCCATCATCGCACCGGCATCATGCGGTGGTTGACCACGACGAACCACAAGGACATCGGCACGCTGTACCTGTGGTTCAGCTTCACCATGTTCTTCATCGGCGGCCTCCTGGCGCTGGGGATCCGTGCCGAGCTGTTCATGCCCGGCATGCAGGTCTGGAACCCCGAGTTCTTCAACCAGCTCACGACCATGCACGGCATCATCATGGTGTTCGGCGCCATCATGCCGGCTTTCGTGGGCTTCGCGAACTGGCAGATCCCGATGATGATCGGCGCGCCGGACATGGCGTTCGCGCGCATGAACAACTGGAGCTTCTGGCTGCTGCCGGCCGCCGCCCTGCTGCTGATCATCTCCTTCTTCGTGCCGGGCGGCGCGACCGCCGCGGGCTGGACGCTCTACGCGCCGCTGTCCACGCAGATGGGNCCGGGGCAGGATCTCGCCATCTTCGCGCTGCACATCATGGGCGCCTCGTCCATCATGGGCTCGATCAACATCATCGTCACGGTGCTCAACATGCGCGCGCCGGGCATGACGCTGATGAAGATGCCGCTGTTCGTCTGGACGTGGCTGATCACGGCCTATCTGCTGATCGCGGTGATGCCGGTGCTCGCGGGTGCCATCACCATGGTGCTCACCGACCGCCACTTCGGCACCTCGTTCTTCAACGCTGCCGGCGGCGGCGACCCGGTGATGTTCCAGCACATCTTCTGGTTCTTCGGTCATCCCGAGGTCTATATCATGATCCTGCCGGCCTTCGGGATCATTTCGCAGGTCATCCCGGCCTTCGCGCGCAAGCCGCTGTTCGGCTACAGCTCGATGGTGTACGCGACTGCCTCCATCGCCATCCTGTCGTTCATCGTCTGGGCGCACCACATGTTCACGGTGGGCATGCCCGCCGCCGGGGTGCTGTTCTTCATGTACGCCACCATCCTCATCGCCGTGCCCACGGGCGTGAAGGTGTTCAACTGGGTGGCGACCATGTGGAAGGGTTCCATGACCTTCGAGACGCCGATGCTGTTCGCCATCGGTTTCCTGTTCGTGTTCTCGATCGGCGGCTTCACGGGCCTGATCCTCGCCATCGCGCCGATCGACATCCAGTTCCAGGACACCTACTACGTCGTGGCGCACTTCCACTACGTGCTGGTGGCCGGTTCCCTGTTCGCGATGTTCGCGGGGACCTATTTCTGGATCCCGAAGTGGACGGGGGTGATGTACAACGAAAAGCTCGGCAAGTGGCATTTCTGGCTGTCGATGATCTTCTTCAACATCACCTTCTTCCCGATGCACTTCCTCGGCATGGCCGGCATGCCGCGCCGCATCCCGGACTACGCACCGCAGTTCGCCGACTACAATATGATCGCGAGCATCGGCGCCTTCGGCTTCGGGCTGACGCAGCTGCTGTTCCTCTACATCGTGCTGCAGTGCGTGCGCCGTAAGGGCGAGAAGGCGCCGGACCGTCCCTGGGAGGGTGCCGACACCCTCGAGTGGACGCACCTGCCCTCGCCGGCGCCGTACCACAGCTTCGAGGAGCCGCCCGTCGTCCGCTGAGCGAGGACAGGAACATGTCGAAGAACGCCAGAACGGCGCTCATCCTGGCATCGATCGTCGCGGCGTTCTTCTTCGGCGTGATCCTCAAGTATTGGCTGCTGGGCTCATGAGCACACGGGTCGAATCGCGCGACGCTGCGAACAAGCGGCTGATGAAAAAGCTGCTCGTCGTCGCCTGCCTGATGTTCGGCTTCGGCTTCCTGCTGGTGCCTTTCTACGAGCAGATCTGCGAAGTCACCGGCATCCGCAGCATCATCAAGCGCGACGACGCGCCGCTGAACACCCAGGTGGATTACTCGCGCAAGGTCACCATCGAGCTCGACTCGAACACGCACGACCTGCCGTGGGACTTCAAGCCCAAGCAGCGCTACGTCGAGGTGCATCCGGGCGAGCTCGCCACCATCATCTATGAAGTGCGCAACACCCAGGACCGCCCGGTCACCGGACAGGCGGTACCGAGCTTCGGCCCGCAGCTCGCCGGCCTGCACTTCAAGAAAATGGAGTGCTTCTGCTTCAAGCAGCAGACGCTCGGACCCGGCGAAGTGCGGGAGATGCCGGTGGTGTTCGTGCTCGATCCCGCGCTGCCGAAGGACGTGAACACGATTACGTTGTCCTACACCTTCTTCGAAGTGGCGGGCGCGGCGGGCACCAAAGGATGAGCCTGTTCATGACCGAAACGCCGAAGAAGGTCGGGCCCCTGTCGGTTGCCAAGACCGTGTTCTGGTCCTTTTTCGGGGTGCGCCGGCGAGCCGAGCACGAAGCGGACGTGAGCCGGCTGACGCCGAAACAGGTCGTGATCGCGGGCCTCATCGGCGGCGTGTTGTTTGTACTGACGATCGTCCTGGTGGTGCGTGTGGTACTGCACCTGGCCACGGGTTGAAATCAAAACGAGCGGGAGGGGACATGGTCCTGAGCAACACAGCGAAGTACTACATACCGGAGCCGTCGCGCTGGCCGATCATCGGATCGGTTTCGCTGTTCCTGATGGGTCTGGGCGCCGCCACCTGGTTCAACGGCGTCGGGGNCGGCAAATGGATCCTGCTGTTGGGCTTCCTCGGCCTCATCTACATGATGTTCGGCTGGTTCGGGGCCGTCATCGGCGAATCCGAAGGCGGCATGTACAACAAGCGCGTCGACGTCTCCTTCCGCTGGGGGATGAGCTGGTTCATCTTCTCGGAAGTGATGTTCTTCGGCGCCTTCTTCGGCGCCTTGTACTGGGCGCGCATCCACTCGGTGCCCGATCTCGGCGGCATCGAGTCGAAGATGCTGTGGCCGGATTATTCCGCCGACTGGCCGACGGCCGGCCCGGGCTTCGACGTCCAGTTCACGCCCATGGGGGCCTGGGGGATTCCGGCGCTCAACACCCTGCTGCTCCTGAGCTCCGGCGTGACCATCACCTGGGCGCATCACGCCCTGAAGGCGGACAACCGCAGCCAGCTCGTCATCGGTTTGCTGCTGACGATCCTGCTCGGCGCGACCTTCCTGGGCTTCCAGGTGTACGAGTACGCGCACGCCTACAGCGACTTGAACCTCAAGCTGACCACCGGCATCTACGGCTCGACGTTCTTCATGCTGACCGGTTTCCACGGTTTCCACGTGACGGTCGGCGCGATCATGCTGACGGTGGTGCTGATCCGCTGCATCAAAGGCCACTTCCGTCCGGAACACCACTTCGCCTTCGAGGCCGCGGCGTGGTACTGGCACTTCGTGGACGTGGTGTGGCTGGGCCTGTTCCTGGTGGTGTATTGGCTGTAAGGACTTTGGAGGAGGAGGACGCTTCGAACGAAGCGTGATGGGGCGCCGCACTCAGTGCGGCGCGTTTTTTCAGCAGCCTACTGAAACAGGCGGCCGGTGATCCAGCCCATGCGATAGGCCAGCATGAGGAACAGGAACAGCGCCAGCGACAGCCCGACGCGGACGGCGAGCGCGCGCACCGTGCGTCGCGACTGACCGCGGTCCCGCACGAGAAAGAACAGCGCGGACGCGAGCGACGCGACGATGAGCACGAAAACGAAAACGACGAGATAGCGCATAGGGAACTCGGCCGGGCCCGGCAAGTCTAGCCGAGCTGCGGTACAGAAGCCATGGAAAGCAGGCGTTGAGCAAGGGCTATCGTTTCCGTCCCGGCTGGTTCATGACCATGGTCACGATCGCGTTCTGTGCGTTGTGCATCGCGGCGGGCAACTGGCAGCGCGGCCGTGCGGAGGAAAAGCTGGCGTTGCAGCAGAAGCTGGAGGCGTGGGAGAAAGCCCCGCCGGTCGAGGTCCCGGCGAGCCCGCTCGATGCCGAGGCGACGGCCTTGCGGCCGGTGGTCGTGACGGGCACGTACGACGAGGCGCGCACCATCCTCATCGACAACAAGGTGTACCGGGGACGCGCCGGCTTTCATGTGGTGTCGCCTTTGCGCATCGGGGACAGCGACATGTACGTGCTCGTGAACCGGGGCTGGATCGCCGGCGATCCGGGCCGCGCGGCGCTGCCGCGCTTTCCCACGCCCCAGGGCGTGCAACGCGTGCAAGGCGTCGCCGTCGTGCCGAGCGCTCGCGTATTCGAGCTCGGCGAAGCGCAATCGGGTCCGGTGTGGCAGAACCTGGTGCTCGACCGCTATGCGGCATGGTCGAAGCTGAAGCTGCAGCCTTTCGTCATCCAGCAGACCGGCGAAGCGCATGACGGTCTGGTGCGGGATTGGCCACGGCCCGACACCGGTGCCGACAAGCACCGCATCTATGCCATGCAGTGGTATCTGTTCGCGGCCGTGAGTGTGATTCTTTATGTCGTCCTCAACCTCAAGCGTCACCATGGCTGACCGACCGGCCGCCGATACGGAAGTGCAGCGCCGCCGGCGCGCACGTTGGACGCTCGCGCTGATCTTCACCGTCAGCGCGGCGCCCTTCGTGCTCGGTACGCTGGCCTATTACTTCTTCCCCACCGCGGCGCGGACGAACTATGGCGACCTGATCGAGCCGCGCGCGGTGCCCGACGTCCCGCTCNCCGCGCCGGGCGGCGCACGCGCGACGCTCGCCGACCTGAAGGGCAAGTGGGTCATGCTGCAGTTCGACGAGGCGCGCTGCGTGGAGGCATGCGAGCGCAAGCTCTACTACATGCGCCAGGCGCGGCTTGCGCAGGGCAAGGACATGGGGCGCATCGAACGCGTCTGGGTGGTGCTCGACGGCGGCGTGCCGGAGGCGCCGGCCGCGCTCGTCGAAGGAATCTACATCGCGCGGTCGGCCGGACGGGTGTTCGTCGAACACTTCCCGGCGCCGACCGATGTCCGCGACCACATCTATCTGATCGATCCGCTAGGCAATCTCATGCTGCGCTTTCCGTCCGACCCGGATCCGAAGCGCGTCATCAAGGATTTACAACGGCTGCTGCGGGTATCGCGCATAGGATGAACATGTACAGAAGCCTCGTCATATTCGCGACCGTGCTCACCCTTGCGGTGGTGGTGATCGGCGCCTACGTGCGCCTGTCCGACGCGGGACTGGGCTGCCCCGACTGGCCGGGTTGCTATGGACGGATCACTCCGCTGCATGCCGCGGAAGAGATCGCCAAGGCGGTGGCCGCTCAAGGCGGCGAACACGGCCCCGTTTCCATGCCGAAGGCGTGGAAGGAGATGATCCACCGTTACGTCGCCGGCTTTCTGGGCTTGCTCCTGCTCGGCATCGCGGCGCTGGCGTGGACGAAGCGCCGCGTGCTGGACCAGTCGCCCGGACTGCCGCTCGCGCTGCTCGCCGTCGTGGTCGTGCAGGCAACGCTCGGCATGTGGACCGTAACGTTGCTGCTCAAGCCCGTCATCGTCACTTTGCATCTCGTCGGCGGCATGACCATTCTCGCCATGCTGACGTGGCTCGCCATGCGTCAGCTTTCGCTGCCGCGACCGCAGCCCGCAGACCGCATCGCGCGGCTGCGGCCGCTCGCCATCGCGGGGCTTGCGCTGGTTGCGCTGCAGATCATCCTGGGCGGCTGGGTGAGCAGCAATTACGCCGCGCTTGCCTGTCCCGATCTGCCGCTGTGCCGCGGCGAACTGGTGCCGCCTATGGACTTCGCCAACGCCTTCCACATCGTGCGCGAGCTCGGCATGACGCCCGAGGGCGAGCTGCTCTCCATCGAGGCGCTGACCGCGATCCACTGGATGCACCGCGTGGGCGCGCTCGTCGTCACCGCGTTCACGCTCTATTTCGTCTGGCGCCTCTACGCGTTGCCGGCCATGCGCGGCATGGCGCTGTTATTGCTCGCAGTGCTCGCGTTGCAGTTCACACTCGGCGTGCTCAACGTCGCGCTGTCGCTGCCGCTGTTGCTCGCCGCCGCGCACAACGCCGGCGCGGCGGCGCTGCTCGTGGTGTACGTAGTGCTAAACTTCCTGACGCATCGCGCAGCGGTATCGCGCGGGGAAGCGTCAGTCGCAGTTCCTTCAACGACCGATCGAAGGGAAGGGCAATGACGACTCACACCCTCACCGCCGCCTCGCACCGGGTTCGGCAGTTCTACGAATTGACGAAACCGCGAGTCGTGTCGCTGATCGTCTTCTGCGCGGTCATCGGCATGTTCCTCGCCACGCCGGCCGACGCGATGGTGCCGCTCGACGTGCTGCTTGCCGGTACGGCGGGCATTGCGCTGGTGGCCGGTGCGGCCGCAGCCGTCAACTGCCTGGTCGAACAGCACATCGACGCCATCATGCTGCGCACGCGCAGGCGGCCGCTGCCGCGCGGCGAGGTCACGCCCATGCAGACGCTGCTGTTCGCCAGCGTCGTCGGCGGCTTCGGGCTGTGGCTGCTCCACAGCTTCGTCAACGACCTCACCATGTGGCTCACGCTAGGCACTTTCGTGGGCTACGCGATCGTCTACACCATCGTGCTGAAACCGGCCACGCCGCAGAACATCGTCATCGGCGGCGCCTCGGGCGCGATGCCGCCGGTGCTCGGCTGGGCCGCCGTGAACGGCGAAGTACATCCCGAAGCGCTACTGCTTTTTCTGATCATCTTTGCCTGGACGCCGCCGCATTTCTGGGCGCTCGCGCTGTATCGCACCGAGGAATACAAGCGCGCCGGCCTGCCGATGCTGCCCGTAACGCACGGTCGCCGCTTCACGCAGTTGCATGTGCTGCTGTATACCCTCATCCTTGCGGCCTGCACCCTGCTGCCCTTCGCGTACGGCATGAGCGGGATGATCTACCTGCTCAGCGCGCTCGCGCTGGACAGCGTGTTCATCGGCTATGCGGTCCGGCTCTACCGGAACTACAGCGATGCGCTGGCCCGCAAGACTTTCCGTTTCTCCATCGTGTATCTGGCGTTGTTGTTCGCGGCGCTGCTGGTGGACCACTACTGCATGATTTGATGCGTGCGCTGTTCGTTGCTCTCTGCTCCCTGATCCTGGTCGCATGCGCGCCCGAGGGCGTCCAGTTCAAGAACACCGACATCACCGGTTCGGAGGTCGGGCGGGATTTCCAGCTGACGGACCATACCGGCCGGGTGCGGACGCTGGCCGATTTCCGCGGCAAGGTGGTGGCGGTGTTTTTCGGCTTCACGCGCTGCCCCGACGTCTGCCCGACGGCGCTGATGGACATGAAGGGCGTGCGCGAACGGCTCGGCGAGGATGCCGGCCGTTTTCAGGTGCTTTTCATCACCGTCGATCCGGCGCGCGACACGCCGCAACTGCTGTCCGAATACGTCACCGCCTTTGATCCGACCTTCCTCGGTCTGTACGGGGACGATGAGGCGATCCGGCGCACCGCGGAGGCGTTCAAGGTCTACTACCAGAAGGTGCCGGGCAGTTCGGCCGACAACTACAGCATGGACCACACGGCCGCCACGTACATCTACGATCCCCAAGGCCGGCTGCGGCTCTACGTGCGCGCCGGCGCCGGTATCGATGCGGTGGTGCACGACGTGAAGCTGCTGCTCGCCGGCCGTTGACGTCAGGCGGCCCATAACAAAAACGCCCGGCGCAGACCGGGCGTTTTCGCTTGGGGCCGCTTCAGCTCAGCAACGCGCTTCGATGAAGCCGCGCATTTTCTGCATCGCCTTGGCCTCGATCTGGCGGATGCGTTCGGCCGAGACGTTGAATTCAGCGGCAAGGTCGTGCAGCGTCGCCGGATCCTTCTCCCTCAACCAGCGCGCCTCGATGATGCGCCGGCTGCGGGGATCCAGGCTTTCCAGCGCCTGGGACAGGCCTTCACTCTGCACGCGTTCCAGTTCGTTCGCCTCGATCACCCTCGAAGGCTCGTTGTCGGGATCGCTGAGATAGGCGATGGGCGCGAACTTGTCTTCCTCGTCGGTCGGCTCCAGGCCGATGTCCTGGCCGGCCATGCGCATCTCCATTTCCGCCACTTCCTCGGGCTTGACGCGGAGTTCCGTGGCGACGCGCTGGATCTCGTCCTTGGTGAGCGACTCCAGGCCAGGCTTCATGCTGCGCAGGTTGAAGAACAGCTTGCGCTGCGCCTTGGTGGTCGCGATGCGCACCAGCCGCCAGTTGCGCAGGATGTATTCATGAATCTCGGCCTTGATCCAGTGTACGGCGAAGGACACCAGACGCACGCCGCGACGCGGATCGAAGCGGCGCACCGCCTTCATCAGGCCGATGTTGCCTTCCTGGATGAGATCGGCGTGCGGCAGGCCGTAGCCCAGATAGCCGCGGGCGATGGCGACCACGACGCGCAGATGCGACAGCACCAGTTGCCGCGCCGCCTCCAGATCGTTCTCCTCGCGGAATCGGCGCGCGAGCTCGAACTCTTCCTCGGCGGACAGGATCGGGAATCGATTCACCGCCTGGACGTAGTGGTCCAGGCTGCCGACGGCAACCGGCAGTGCGGAAGAAGGAAGCGTCAGGGCGTTGCTCATCGTTCGGAACCTCCCGTAGCGGGTATATTAGCACTCTCGATCTTTGAGTGCTAAAACGCGCCCGAGGTTCCGGCCTGGACACTACCTCGAAAGTAAGTGTCTACTTACAGAGAAATGGGCGCCGAGCCATCCCAGGCCGGCGGCGAAACCGGCCACGGCGAGCAGGTCCGCCCAGGCTGGGAAAGCCAGCTGCAGGGCCACGCCGTAGCTCGCGCCGAGCGCCTCAAGCTCGCGGTTCAGCCACGCGCCGCTTGCACCCAGCAGCAGGATGGCCATGGCCGCGCCCAGCAGCCCGAGCAGTGCCCCCTGGTAATAGAAGGGCCGCCGCACCCAGGCGTCGGTGGCCCCCACCAGCTTCGCGACCTCGTATTCGTCGCGGCGCTGCAGGATCTGCATCCGCACGGTGTTGAAGGTCACGGCAGCGAGGCCGATGCCGAGAATGGTGGCGAGCACCACGACCACCACCCGGCCGGCGCGCAGCGCCGCGTCGAGCCGGTTCACCCACACGGTGTCCAGTTGCACCTGCGCCACCCCCGGACGCTTCTCCAGCTCCTCGGCGAGCGACAGCCCGCCGGCCAGGGCATCGGTGCGGAGGTTCACCACATAGGCGTCGGGAAGCGGATTGCCGTCGAGCAGCGCGAGCAGTTCGCCGACTTCGGTTTTCTTGAGCTCGGCCAGCGCCTCGTCGCGCGAGACCCAGCGGAAGTCGCGCACCGCGTCGGCGCCTTTCAGCAGCGATTCGAGTGCCTGCGCATCCGCCTTGGACGCATCGGCGTGCAGGTACACCGTTAGCTGCGGATCGCCACGGAAACGGTCCGCCACGCGCTGCAGATTGTCGAGCAGCACGTAGGCGCCGAGCGGCAGCGCGAGGCTCGCGCCGATCGCCAGCGCGGACAGCAGCGTGGTCAGCGGCGCCCGGGCGAGACGCCGCAGCGTCGCGCCGAGGCTCGCAACGTGCTGCTGCAGCCAGGTCCTCATGCCGCGATCCGCCCTTCTTCGAGCCGCACCACGCGCGAGGCGAAGCGCTCGACGAGCTGCCGGTCGTGGCTGGCGATCAGCACGGTCACGCCGACCTGGTTGAAGGCGCGGAACATTTCCATGATCTTCACCGCGTTGTCGGCGTCGAGGTTGGCGGTCGGCTCGTCGGCGATGAGCAGCGCGGGACGGTTGACCACCGCGCGCGCGATGCACACGCGCTGCTGTTCGCCGCCCGACAAACCGGCCGGATTGAGCTTCTCCTTGTGCAGCAGGCCCACTTTGTCGAGCGCCGCGCGGGCGCGTCTGGCCGCCTCCCTGGGCGGATAGCCGCACACGTGCAGGGGCAGCATCACATTTTCGAGCACCGAACGGTCGTACAGGAGCTTCTGGTCCTGGAACACCAGCCCGAGATTGCGCCGCACATAGGGAATGGCGCGCGGCCGCAGCGTGCCGAGGTTCTGGCCGTTGAGCATCACGGTGCCGGCGGTGGGGCGTTCGACCACGGGCAGCAGCTTGAGCAGCGTGGTCTTGCCTGCCCCCGAAGGACCGGTGACGAACACCATCTCGCCGGCTTCGATTTCCAGCGTCACGCCGCGCAGGGCCTCGAAGCCGCCCGGGTAGCGCTTATGGACCTGGCTGTAGCTGATGAGCGCCATCGCTAGCCGAGCAGGGCGCGGGCGAAATCGGCAGCGGCGAAAGGCCGCAGATCGTCGATTCCCTCGCCCACACCGACGAACAACAGCGGGATCGGGCGCGTGCGCGCGATGGCGGCGACGACCCCGCCTTTNGCGGTGCCGTCGAGCTTGGTGAGGATGAGGCCGGTGAGGCCGATCGCATCGTCGAAGGCCTTCACCTGCGCAATCGCGTTCTGCCCGGTGTTGGCGTCGATCACCAGCCATACCGCATGCGGAGCGGAGGGATCGACTTTGGCGATCACGCGCTTGACCTTCTTCAGCTCTTCCATCAGATGCAGTTGCGTGGGCAGCCGGCCGGCGGTGTCGGCGATCAGCACGTCGACGCCGCGCGCGCGGGCGGCGTGGAAGGCATCGTAGATCACCGCCGCCGGATCGCCGCCCTGCTGTGCGATCACGGCGACGTTGTTGCGTTCGCCCCAGGCCGCGAGCTGTTCGCGCGCTGCGGCGCGGAAAGTGTCGCCTGCTGCGAGCAGCACCGACAGCCCCTGCGACTGGAAATACTTCGCCAGTTTGCCGATGGACGTGGTTTTGCCGGCGCCGTTCACGCCCGCGATCATCACCACGAACGGCCGCGCGTTGGTGACGTCGACCGGCGGTACTTCGAGCGGCTGCAGGAGTTTCGTCAGTTCGTCGGCCAGCGCTTCCTTGAGCTGTTCGGCGGTCTCCAGGCGTTCCTTGCGCACGCGCGCGCGAAGCTGCTGCAGCAGATGATTCGTCGCATCGACGCCGGCATCGGCCATCAGCAAGGCGGTTTCCAGCTCCTCGAACAGCGCTTCGTCGATCTTGCCGCCGCCGAACAGCCCNCTCAGCTGCGAACCGGTCTTCTTGAGGCCGGCGCGCAGGCGGTCGAACCAGGACGCCCGTTCGGCCTGCGCCGCGGCGGCGACGGGCACGGCCTGCGGCTCGACGGCAAGCGGTGCCGCCGCTTCGTCGCGCGGCTCGACGACGGCTGCGGATGCGGGCGCCTGCGACGGGCTGTCGCTTTGCGGCGGCTGAGGCGCCTGCTTGCGTTTGAACAATCCGAACATCGGGGACGGATGTGGTTACGACGGCGGGTTGGTGCGAGCGCGCCGATCCGGTTTAAAGTCACGGACGCTAGTTGCAAGGATTCTAACAGACCCCCCGACCGGCATCCCGTTCCATGGCCCGTGCTCAATCGAACCGGCTGCGCATCATCGGCGGCGAATGGCGGCGCCGCGTGCTGTCCTTTCCTTCGGCGGAGGGATTGCGGCCGACGCCGGACCGGGTGCGCGAGACGCTGTTCAACTGGCTGGGACAGGACCTGAGCGGCCTGCGCTGCCTGGATCTGTTCGCCGGATCGGGTGCGCTCGGTTTCGAAGCGCTGTCGCGCGGCGCGCGCGAAGTCGATATGGTGGAGCGCTCCCCCGCCGTGTACGCGGCCCTGCAGCGCAGCGCCGCGGCGCTGAACGCCGGCGCCCGCCTGCGATTGATCAGGGACGATGGGTTAAAATTCCTGCGCGCGGCGCAGGGTCATTATGATGTGGTGTTCCTCGACCCGCCTTATGACAGCCCGTTGCTCGCGCCGGCGCTCGCTGCATTGCCTCCGCTGCTGTCGGCCGAGGCGCGCGTTTACGTCGAAGCCGCCGCTCCGTACGCCTTCGATCCGCGCTGGGAAATCCTGCGGTCGGGCCGTGCCGGTGCGGTGCACTACTATTTGTTGCAGCTGGGGAGGCCATGAACAAAGCCATCTATCCGGGCACCTTCGACCCCATCACCCGCGGCCACGAGGATCTCGTGCGGCGCGCCGCCATGCTGTTCGACTCTGTGGTGGTCGCCGTCGCCGACAGCCGTGCCAAGAAACCTTTCTTCTCGCTGCAGGAACGCGTGCAGATGGCGCGCGAAGTGCTGGCGCCCTATCCGAACGTCGAAGTGCAGGGGTTCGGCGGATTGCTGCGCGACTTCGTGCGCAAGCACGACGGCCACGTCATCCTGCGCGGCCTGCGCGCGGTCTCGGACTTCGAATACGAGTTCCAGATGGCGGGCATGAACCGCCTGCTGATCCCCGAAGCGGAGACCGTGTTCCTGACGCCGGGCGAACAGTATCAGTTCATTTCCGCGACCATGGTGCGCGAGATCGCCGTTCTGGGCGGCGACGCCTCGCCCTTCGTGCACCCGATCGTCGACCAACGGCTGAAAGAGAAAGTCAAATCCCTGGGCGGCTGAGGCGCTAGGCCGCGGCGGCCATCGGCACGTCGCCTTCCAGCACGCGCTCCATGTCGGCGGCAATGTGACGCAGCGCTTCGAGCTGCTGCATGAGCGTCGCCTCCTGCTGCTCCAGTTCCGCCAGACGATCTTCCAGATGATCGCTGGCGCGATGGATGCGCCGCATCGATTCCAGCCGGCGCCGCAGCTGGGTCTGGCGTTCGCGGATCTGCTTCTCCAGCGGCGACATGACCGCGCGCAGCCAGGCGTCGACGTCGCGGTTGGCGATCTGGTACATGCGTTCCATCTGCCGCGCGATGGTGTCGAAGAACTTCCGCGCCAGCGCCATCTTCTCGTGCGTCAACATGACCAGCGGGCTGGCGAACTCGGCCCGGAATTCGGCTTCCAGNCGCTCGAATTCCTTGAGATAGCGATAGGCCGAGAACGGTACCGGCGCGGACAGCTGCAGGCCGTGGTCCACCGCGAACTGTCGGTACATGGCATCCATCATGCGCTGGATCTCGCGGAGGATCTTGTCGGCGGTGTGCAGCTTTTCGCGGATGGCGGTGAAGTAGGACATCATCGCGGCCTTGAGGCCGGAGCTGAACCAGCGCTCGGTCAGGGCCTCGCGCACCCGCTGGGTTTCGCTCTCCAACGCCTCCATGCCGAGCGCGGCGAACAGCCGCGTGGTCTGCTGCGCGTACACGTTGCGCAGCGCCTGGAAGCGGCGCAGCGCCTGTTCGAAATCCGCCTTCTCCTCGCGCACCTTGGTCATCAGCTCTTCGATGACGTCGAGGTTGCGTCCCTGCAGGCCGCGCAGCTCGTTCAACTGCTCGCGCACGCCGTGCAGCCGCGTCTCCAGCAGGGTGCGGGTACCGACCAGCAGGTCGGAGACCTCGTAGAGCGTGGATTCGCGCACGATCTGCTGCCGGCGCGCGATCAGATCGTCGGCCAGGCGGCGTTCCAGTTGCGCGAGCCGGCTGCGGCGCAGCAGCGTCTCGTTGTTGGTGATCTTGGCGAGCAGGCCCTTCTGCGCCGAAGTCGCGAACACGCGTTCGCGCGGCAGGCGCAGCACCTCCGCCGCGTAGCGCATCTGCTTGTCGATCTCGGCGTCGATGTCCGCGGGCGAGCGCAGGCCGTCCCACAGCGTATCGATCTTGTTTAGCACCACCATGCGGGTGGAGTGCCGCTCGGGCGCGACGGCCAGATGCCGCTGCCAGACTTCCGCGTCCGATTGCGTCACGCCGGTGTCGCAGGCGAGCACGAACACCACCGCGTGGGCGTTGGGCAGCAGGTTGATGGTGAGTTCAGGTTCCGTGCCGATGGCGTTGAGGCCCGGCGTGTCCAGGATGACCACCCCCTGCTGCAGCAGGGGGTGCGGGAAATTGATCACTGCGTAGCGCCAGCAGGGGATTTCGACCTGCGCTTCGGCGTCGGCGTTGTCGTCCTCCAGGCCCAGGCCGTAGCGGCGCGCCTCCGCGCGGGACACCTGCTTGGTGTCGCGCACGCGTTCGAACGCTGCGACCATCGCCTCGGTGTCCGAAAGGTCCAGCGGAATGGTCGTCCAGGCGTCGCCGTCCCGCTGCAGGCCGCTGTTCTCGTCCGCCCGCGTCTCGATGGGCAGCAGCCGCACGCAGGGCGGCCGGGACGGATCCCAGTGCAGCTCGGTGGGACACATGGTGGTGCGGCCGGCCGAGGACGGCAGCAGGCGCCGGCCGTAATCGGCGAAGAACAGCGCGTTGATGAGCTCGGATTTGCCGCGGGAGAACTCCGCGACGAAGGCGATGGTGAGCTTGTCTTCGGCGAGNCGCGCGAGCAGCTGGTCGATCTGCGCCTCGGTCTGCGCATCCGCGAGCTCGTGCTCCTGCAGCCACTTGCGATAGGCCACTGCGCGGCTGGCGACGTTCTCCCGCCACGCGTTGTAATCGTTGAAACGTTTCGCCAGACCGCTGCTCATAAACGTCCCCGATATGAATGCCGGTCGAATGCGGTGCCTGCGTGTCGCGCCGTTCTGGACGGCGCGGCAAGTGGCCTAATCTAGCACGCTTTCGCCGGGGGGCGCGCCGGCTGGCAGCGCAAACAGTAATAGGTCGCACGCTGGCCCTGCACGATGCGCCGGATCGGGGTGTCGCATCGCCGGCAGGGCAGTCCCTCGCGGTCGTAGACGTAGTACTGCTGCTGGAAATAGCCCGGGGCACCGTCGGAATGGACGAAGTCCCGCAGGCTGCTGCCGCCGGCTGCGAGCGCATCGCGCAGCGTGTCGCGCACCGCCTCGACCAGCCGGGCGGCGCCAGCGCGGCTCAAGCGGCCGGCCGGCATGGTGGGGCGGATGCCGGCGCGGTACAGACTCTCGTTTGCATAGATGTTGCCGATACCCACCACCACGCGGTGATCCATCAGCAGCGTCTTGATCGCCTGGCGGCGTGCGCGCGAGGCCGCATAGAGGTAATCGGCGCTGAAGGCCTCCGACAGCGGCTCCACGCCGAGCGTGGCGATGAGAGGGTGGTCCGAGGCGTCGCCGGCGCACCACAGCACCGCGCCGAAGCGGCGCGGATCGCGCAGGCGAACGGCCTGCGTGCCCAGCACGAGATCGAAGTGATCGTGCACTGTCGCGGGTTCGGCGGGATCGATGACGCGCAGGCTGCCCGACATGCCCAGATGCATGAGCAGCGTGCCGTGTTCGAAGCGCATCAGCAGGTACTTGCCGCGCCGGTCCACCGTTTGCACGCAGCGACCGATCAGCAATTGGGGCAATTCGCGCGGTACCGGCCAGCGCAGGCNCGGTTGCCGGACGACGACGCCGGTGATCTTGCGGCCCTGCAGATAGGGCGCGATGCCGGTGCGGGTGATTTCGACTTCGGGAAGTTCGGGCACGATAGGCTGCTTATGTGGCGCCGGGCGGCCTGCCCGGCGCGGGAAATATACTAAACTGCCGTGTCTGCTCGTCTCCGCCATTCCGTATGAATCCTTTCCACCGACGACTCCGGCCGCTGACCATCGCCGTCGCGGCGGTCCTGACGCTCGGCGCCTGCGCGCAGTGGCGCCCGGGCCTTCATGCGGAAGGCGAACAACAGCCGCCGCCTGCGGCGGCACAAAAGCCGGTCGAAGCGCCGGTCGCGAACCTCGACGCGGAAAGCGGACCCGAGCTGCCCAAGCAGGAGCTGACCAGCGATCTGCTGTACGCCTTCCTGCTCGCCGAGATCGCCGCGCAGCGGGGACAGGGGGCGGTGTCGGCGCAAACCTACGCAGACCTTGCATTGCGCACCCGCGATCCGCGCATCGCCAGGCGCGCGCTGGACATCGCGGTCGCGGCGCGCTCGCCCGATCTCGCGATCCAGGCTGCGCAAGTGTGGCTGGAGGCCGATCCCAATTCGCTCGAAGCGCGCCGCCGGCTCGCGGCGCTGTTGCTGGCGACGCAGCGGCTCGACGAGGCTAGGCCGCATCTGGAGCATCTGCTCGCTGCCGGTGCGGTGGACAAGGGCGAAGCCTTCACCCAGCTCGCCCGGCTGATCGCCGGCAACCCCGACCGCGAAGAGAGTCTGCGCGTGGTGCGCGAGCTCGCCGCGGCCTATCCCGACGTGCCCGAAGCGCATTTCGCCGTGGCGCATGTGGCCGGCCAGGCCGGGCAGTTCGATCTGGCGTTGCAGGAAATCCGCGCGGCGTTGCGGCTGCGGCCCGATTGGGAGATGGGCGTTCTGCTGGAAGCGCAGCTATTGCAGAAGTCGCAAGGCAACGAGGCAGCCCGTGCGCGTCTGGCGGAATTTCTCGCGGCCAACCCGCGTGCGCTCGACATCCGGCTGAATTACGCCCGCCTGCTGGTCGCCGAGCGCCAGTACGAGGAGGCGCGCGGCGAATTCGAAGCGCTGCTCCGGGACAACCCCCTGAACAGCGATGCGCTCTATGCCGCGGCGCTGCTGTCGCTGCAATTGAAGGACTACGGCGCGGCCGAGCGTTACCTCAAACGCCTGCTGGAGCTCAATTACCGCGACCGCGACACCGTCGCGCTCTACCTCGGCCAGATCGCCGAAGAGCAGAAGCGCTACGACGAGGCGCTCGACTGGTACGAGGACATCACCGGCGGCGAGCACTATCTGCAGGCGAAGACGCGCCAGGCCCACGTGATGGCCAAGAAAGGCGATCTCGACGGCGCGCGCCGTTTCCTGCAGCAGATCAAGGCGCCCAGCAACCAGCAGCGCGTGCAGCTCATCCTCGCCGAAGCGCATCTGCTGCGCGATGCGGGACACTACAAGGAAGCCTTCGACGTCATCTCTCGCGGTCTGGAAAAGCTGCCCAACGATCCGGATCTGCTCTACGACCACGCCATGATGGCGGAGAAGCTCGACCGCCTGGACGTGCTCGAAGCCTCGCTGCGCAAGCTCATCCGGCTGCATCCGGAACATCCGCACGCCTACAACGCGCTCGGCTACTCCTTCGCCGACCGCAACATCCGCCTGCCCGAGGCGCGCAAGCTGATCGAAAAGGCCCATCAGCTCGCGCCCGACGACGCCTTCATCCTCGACAGCATGGGCTGGGTCCTGTTCAGGCAGGGCGAATACGAGGCGGCGCTGAAATATCTCGAGCGCGCCTATGCGCTGCGCCAGGACGCCGAGATCGCGGCGCATCTGGGCGAAGTGCTGTGGGTGCTGGGCCGCCGCGACGAGGCGCGCCGGATCTGGAGCGAAGCCCGCCGGGTCGCGCCCGACAACGAAGCGCTGCTCAAGACCATCCAGCGCCTGCAGCCCTGAAGCTGCGCATGGCCGGCCGTATGCGTTTTCTTTTGTTCGGTTTGTGCGCGCTGCTCGCGGCGTGCGCGACGGTGCCCGGTCCGGAAGGGCTGGAAGCCGGCGGCTTCCACGTCACCGGACGCGTCTCCGTGCGCTACGGCGAGGAGGCGGCGACGGGCCGCGTGGTCTGGCGCCACACCCCGGCCACCGACGATNTGGTGATCTCCAATCCCATCGGCCAGGGCGTCGCGCAACTGGAGCGGCGCGAGGGCCTGTACGTGCTGCGCACCCACGACGGCGAGCGCTATGCGGCAAGCGACCCCGAGACCCTCACCGAACAGGTGCTCGGGTGGCGGCTGCCGCTCACCGGGCTGCCGCAATGGATCGAGGGCGCGCCCATGCCCGGCGTTCCCGCCCAAGTCGTTGCGGCGGGCGACCGGCCCAAGGAGCTGCGCCAGCTCGGCTGGCACATCGAATACCTCGCCTGGGACGAGGCGAGCGGACGGCCGAAGCGCCTGCAACTGACGCGCGACGACCTCAGCATCCGCCTCGCCATCGAAACCTGGCATACGGGACCATGAAGCGTTATCCCGCACCGGCCAAGCTCAATCTCTTTCTGCNCGTCGTCGGACGGCGCGCCGANGGTTATCATTTGCTGCAAAGCATCTTCCGCTTGGTCGACCTGTGCGACTGGATCGCGATCGAGGTACGGGAAGATGGCCGGCTGGTGCGCGCGAACGAGGTGCCCGGCGTGCCGCCGGAGCAGGATCTCGCCATGCGCGCGGCCGCGCTCCTGCAGGCGCATAGCGGCACCCGGCTCGGCGCCACCATCGCCGTCGAGAAGAACATCCCCATGGGCGGCGGGCTGGGCGGCGGCAGTTCGGATGCCGCAACGACGCTGATGGCGCTCAATGCGTTGTGGGGGCTCGACCTCGGCACGGAAGCGCTGGCGGCGCTGGCGGTACGGCTGGGTGCCGACGTACCCTTCTTCCTGTACGGCGGCAACGCCTGGGTCGAGGGCGTGGGCGAGCGCATCACGCCCATCGTGCTTCCGCCGGCGTGGTACGTTATCGTCGCACCCGGGGTGCACGTGCCGACCGCCGCGGTGTTCGCCGCGCCGGAATTGACACGCGATAGCGCACCCATCAAAATAGCGGACTTTTTCACGGGGTTAGGTCGGAATGACCTGGAACCCGTGGTGATGCGGCGGTACCCGCAAGTGGCGCAAGCGCTCGAATGGCTCAAGGCTTTCGGCGATGCGCGCATGAGCGGATCGGGCTCCAGCGTGTTCGCCGCTTTCGAAAACGAAAGCGAGGCGCGCAGGGTGCTCGAACAGGTGCCGCGCAAGTGGAAAGGATTTCTCGTCCGGGGACTGGACCGGCATCCTTTCCTCGAAGCTAGTAGCCCGGAACAACTGGGGAGTCGCCAAGCTGGTTAAGGCACCGGATTTTGATTCCGGCATGCGTGGGTTCGAATCCTACCTCCCCAGCCATTTTTTGTTACCGTGCTGCGCGAGCGCACCGGCGATCCGGATACCGTAACCAGCCGCAAGCCCGCTTGCGGCTGTTGTTTTTTGCACGACGAGGCTCTCGCGGCGTCAGCCGCGGATGAACAGCGATGGCGTACGAAAGCCTGATGGTCTTCACGGGGAATGCGAATCCCCTGCTCGCGCACAACGTCGTCAAGCGTCTCAACATCCCCATCGGCCACGCCACCGTCAGCCGCTTCGCCGACGGCGAGGTGATGGTCGAGATCTTGGAGAACGTCCGCGGCAAGGACTGCTTCGTGCTGCAGTCCACCTGTGCGCCGACCAACGACAACCTGATGGAAATCCTCATCATGGTCGACGCGCTGCGCCGGGCCTCGGCCGGCCGCATCACCGCGGCGATCCCGTATTTCGGCTACGCGCGCCAGGACCGCCGCGCGCGTTCGGCGCGGGTACCGATCAGCGCCAAAGTCGTGGCCAACCTGCTCACCGCCGTGGGCGTGGACCGCGTGCTGACCATGGACCTGCACGCCGACCAGATCCAGGGCTTCTTCGACGTGCCGGTGGACAACGTCTACGCCTCGCCCGTGCTGCTGGGCGACGTGTGGAAGCACCACTACGAGAACCTGGTCGTGGTGTCGCCCGACGTGGGCGGCGTGGTGCGGGCGCGCGCGCTGGCGAAGCGCCTGGAGTCGGATCTGGCCATCATCGACAAACGCCGTCCGAAACCGAACGTGGCGGAAGTGATGAACATCATCGGCGAGGTCGAAGGCCGCACCTGCATCATCATGGACGACATGGTCGATACGGCCAACACGCTGTGCAAGGCCGCCGACGCGCTCAAGGCCAACGGCGCGGTGAAAGTCGTCGCCTACTGTACCCATCCGGTGCTTTCGGGCAACGCCGTGCAGCGCATCGAAGCCTCGAGCCTCGACGAGCTGGTGGTCACCGACACCATTCCGCTGCGCCCCGACGCGCAGGCGTGCAAGAAGATCCGCGTGCTGTCGGTGGCGGGCCTCCTGGCCGAAACGATTCTGCGCATCAGCAACGAAGACTCCGTGTCTTCGTTGTTCATCGAGTAGCGGGGCGCGTCCCCGTTTTTTTGACAACCCGCGGGTGCTCTGGTCGCGGACCCCGCGAATAGGGAGTTGCAACATGACGATCGAAGTCAACGCGCGTACGCGCGTACAGCAGGGAACGGGTGCGAGCCGCCGCCTGCGCCGTGCCGGCAAGACGCCGGGCATCCTCTACGGGGGCAACGAGCCCGCCGTACTGCTCGAGCTGGACCACAACGAAATCTTCCAGCTCCTGCGCAAGGAAGAGTTCCACNCGTCGATTCTCACGCTCAATCTCGACGGCAAGCCGCAGCGCGTGCTGCTGCGCGCTTTCAACATGCATCCGTGGCGCCGCGAAGTGCAGCACGTCGACTTCCAGCGCGTGGCGGCGGACCAGAAGATCACCATGAAGGTGCCGCTGCACTTCCTCAACCAGGAAAACAACGACGCGGTGAAACTGCACGGCGCGACCATCACGCACGTGCTGAACGAAATCGAGATCAAGTGTCTGCCCGATGCGCTGCCGCAGTACATCGAGGTCGACCTGACGAACATCCCGGTCAACGGCAGCATCCACGCGCACGACATCAAGCTGCCGCCGGGCGTGGAGCTCGCCAACCGCAACGAGAACCCCGCGGTGGTGGTCGCCAACGTGCCGGCCGGCGCCGAAGAAGCGGCCGGCGAAGCGGCTGCTGCGCCGGCGGAAGAGACGAAATAAGCGGCGGCTTCCGGAAACGAGGCGCGCGGGTGACCGACGCGCCTTTTTTTCTTTGTGCCAACCGACCACATCCAGCGCATGGCCATCAGACTCGTCGCAGGTTTGGGCAATCCCGGACGAGAACACGAACGCGACCGGCACAACGTCGGTTTCTGGTTCGTGGAGCGTCTTGCGTCCCGGCTGGGCGTCATGCTGGCCAAGGACGCGAAATTCCATGCGTGTGTTGCGCGCGTATCACGCCCGGAGGGCGAGCTCTGGCTCATGCAGCCGCAGACCTACATGAATCTGTCCGGCAAGGCGGTCGGCGCGCTGGCGCGGTTCTACAAGATCCGGCCCGAGGAGATCCTCATCGTGCACGACGAGCTGGATTTCCCGCCTGGCACGGTGAAGCTCAAGAAGGGCGGCGGCGCGGGCGGCCACAACGGCCTGCGCGACATCGAGGCCCAGCTCGGCAGCCGCGATACCTGGCGCCTGCGTTTCGGTATCGGCCATCCGGGCGACAAGAACGTGGTGGCCGACTACGTGCTGAAAGCGCCTTCGCCCGCCGACCGCGAAGCGATCGAAGGTGCGCTCGACCGCGCGCTGGCCGTCTCCGATCTCATGCTCGCCGGCGACATGGAAGCCGCGATGCTGAAGTTGCACACGAAGGTTCAACCATGACACTACGCTGCGGAATCGTCGGCCTGCCGAACGTCGGCAAGTCCACTCTCTTCAACGCGCTCACCAAAGCGGGCATCGCCGCGGAGAACTATCCGTTCTGCACCATCGAGCCGAATGTCGGCATCGTGGAAGTGCCGGATCCGCGTCTCGCGCAGCTCGCCGAGATCGTCAAACCGCAGCGCGTGGTGCCGGCCACGGTCGAATTCGTCGATATTGCCGGACTGGTGGCGGGCGCTTCGAAAGGCGAGGGACTGGGCAATCAGTTTCTCGCCAACATCCGCGAGACCGACGCCATCGCCCACGTGGTGCGCTGCTTCGACGATCCCAACGTCGTACACGTGGCGGGCCGGGTCGACCCCATCGCCGACATCGAAACCATCAACACCGAGCTGGCGCTCGCCGACCTGCAGACCGTGGAACGGCAGCTGCAGAAGCACGCCAAGGTGGCCAAGGCGGGCGACAAGGAGGCGCAAAAGCTCGTCGCCGTGCTGGAAAAGGTTCAGGCGGTGCTGAACGAGGCGCGGCCCGCGCGCACGGTGGAGCTCTCCAAGGAGGAACGCGCGCTGCTGCGGCCGCTGTTCCTGCTTACCATGAAGCCGACCATGTATGTCGCCAACGTGGCGGAGAACGGCTTCGAGAACAATCCGCTGCTCGAGCGGGTGGAGGAATACGCGCGCAAGGAGAACGCGCCGGTGGTGCCCATCTGCGCCGCCATCGAAGCGCAGCTCGCCGATCTGGACGAAGAGGAGAAACGCCTCTTCCTNGAAGACATGGGCCTGGAGGAACCCGGCCTCAACCGGCTCATCCGCGCCGGCTACCGGCTGCTCGGCCTGCAAACGTATTTCACCGCCGGCGTGAAGGAAGTGCGCGCCTGGACCATCCGCATCGGCGACACCGCGCCGCAGGCTGCGGGCGTCATCCACAGCGATTTCGAGAAAGGCTTCATCCGCGCCCAGACCATCTCCTTCGAGGATTTCATCAAATACAAGGGCGAGCAGGGCGCGCGGGAAGCCGGCAAGCTGCGCGCGGAAGGTAAGGACTACGTCGTACAGGACGGCGACGTCATTACATTCCTCTTCAACGTCTGAGCAGGCAGCACGCTTGCTGCACAGACGGCGTTTCGGTTTGCAGGAGCGAGCGATGAAACTCTANTTCAAACCCGGNGCCTGTTCGCTGGCCGCGCATATCGCGCTGCGCGAACTGGGCCTGTCGTTCGACATGGAGAAGGTCGATCTGGCGACGAAGGAAACGGCAAGCGGCGGGGATTTCTACGAGATCAATCCCAAGGGTTACGTGCCCGCGCTCCAGNTNNACCAGGACATTCTCACCGAGAATGTCGCGGTGCTGCAGTACATCGCCGATCTCAAGCCCGAAGCGGGGCTTGCGCCGGCGAAGGACAGTTTCCAGCGTTATCGCCTGTACGAATGGCTGGGGTTCATCAACTCCGAGCTTCACCAGGGCTACAAGCCCTTCTTCAACCCGCAGGCGGGCGAAGACGAAAAGGCGCGGGCGGCGGCCAAGCTCGGGCAGCGCTTCGGCTACGTGAACGAGCAGCTCGCCGGCAAAGCCTTCCTCATGGGCGAGCAGTTCACGATCGCCGACGCTTATCTCTACACGGTGCTGACGTGGTTGCCGGTCACCGGGCTCGACATCGGCAAGTGGCCGAATCTGCGGGCTTTTCAGGCGCGAGTGAGCGAACGTCCCGCGGTCAAGGCGGCGCAAGAGGCGGAACGCGCCGCCTGAGCGGCGGACCGCGGCGTCAAAAAAACACGAAGTATTGCTTGACGCCCGGCCCATACCCCTGTACGGTGGCCGGGCAGGTCAGTGTTCCGGTTTCCATGTGCTGCATGAGGCGCGTTGCACCGACATCTTGATCTTGCATGTCGGGCGCAAGCCCATTTCAGTAAATTTTTAGAGTATTCATCACATGGCAACTGGTATCGTTAAGTGGTTCAACGACCAAAAAGGTTTCGGATTCATCAGCCCTGAGGGCGGCGGCGACGATCTGTTCGCGCACTTCTCCGCCATCACCGGCAACGGCTTCAAGACGCTGAAAGAAAATCAGCGCGTGGAGTTCGACGCGGTGCGCGGCCCCAANGGCATGCAAGCTGCGAACATCCGCGTGATCGACTAAGCGATCGCGCATCGCTGAAAGAGCCGCCTTCGGGCGGCTTTTTTATTGCTTATCGCTTCCAGGGCCGGCGCTTCCCATATCGGGCGATCCGACCGGCTCAGGCTTCCGCCGGCAGGGCAGGCAGCCCGCCGCAGATGCGCGAAGGCGCGCGCACGGCGTATGCTTTGCGTCCCCAAGAAGAAGAGGAGGCCGCTATGCAGAATCCTGCGCTCGATTGGTCGCAGTTTCCCACACCGGAAGACGACGGCGCGACGCGACATCTGCCCGGCATGCGCATGCCGGCATTGCAGCTCGAGGCCACGGACGGGAGCCGGGTCGATCTGTCCGCGCTGCCGGGGCGCACCATCGTCTACGCCTATCCGCGTACCGGCCGGCCCGGTCAGGCGCTGCCCACCGGCTGGGATGCCATTCCCGGCGCGCGCGGGTGCACGCCCCAGGCCTGTGCGTTCCGCGATCACCATGCGGAGCTCGAGGCCGCAGGCGTCGNCCGGCTGTACGGGCTGTCCACGCAGGACAGCGACTATCAACGCGAAGCCGTGGAGCGCTTGCAGCTGCCGTTTGCGCTGCTTTCGGACGCAAAGCTCGAACTGGCCAACGCCCTGCGTTTGCCGACTTTCGAGGTGGACGGCATGAAGCTGCTCAAGCGCTTCACCCTGGTGATCGACGACGGCACCGTGTCGCACGTGTTCTATCCCGTGTTTCCGCCCGACGCGCATGCCGAGGAAGTCGTCGCCTGGTGCAAAGCGCATCCGCGCAACGCCTGATCAACCCGAGGAGCCAGCATGGCACGAGCGATCTTCGTCAATCTACCGGTGCGGGACCTGCCGAAGTCGATGCAGTTCTTCCAGGCGCTCGGCTTCGAGTTCGATCCGCAGTTCACGGACGACACCGCGGCCTGCATGGTGATCAGCGAGGACATCTATGCCATGCTGCTCACGCACGAGAAGTTCAGGCAATTCACGCCCAAGCCCGTCGCGGATGCGACGCGGAGCACCGAGGTGCTCGTCGCCCTGAGTTGCGACCGCCGGGAGGAGGTGGATGAATACGTGCGCAAGGCCGTCGCGGCGGGCGGCTCGACCTACAGCGTGCCGCAGGACTACGGCTTTATGTATGCGCACGGCTTTCAGGATCCGGACGGCCACATCTGGGAGTTGGTGTGGATGAATCCGGATGCGATCGCGCAATGAAACCGAGGAGGCAGGTATGTACGTGGACGGCTTCGTGGCACCGGTGCCCAAAAAGAATCTCGCCGCCTACCGGCGCATGGCGCGCAAGGCGGGCAAGATCTGGCGCGAGCACGGCGCGCTGCAGTATGTGGAATGCGTCGCGGACGACGTCAAACGCGGCAAGCACACGTCCTTTCCGCAAAGCGTGAAGCTCAAGCCGGGCGAGGTGGTCTGCTTCTCGTGGATCGTCTACAGGTCGCGCAGCCATCGCGACCGGGTGAACAAGAAAGTCATGGCCGATCCCCGCCTGGCCGAATACATGGATCCCAAGGCGCTGCCCTTCGACGGCAAGCGTATGTTCTGGGGTGGTTTCAAACCGATCGTCTCGCTCTGAGCGAACTCAGCGGCCTCTGCGATAGCGGCCGGGGCTGACGCCAACCATGCGCTTGAACAGGCGCGTGAAGTGGCTGGTGCTCATGAAGCCGACCGCGGCGCAGGCCTGCTCGACCGTGCAGCTTCCGGACATGATCAGGCTTTGCGCCTTCTCTATGCGGCGGCGGTTGATGAATTCGAGCGGCGTGATGCCGAGGGCGGCGCGCATCGCGCGATGGAAGTGGCCTGCGGACAACCCCACGAGCGAAGCGAGCGCGCTCACCGAGATCGGGCCGTCAAGGTGGGCATCGACGTATTCCGTGATGCGCCGGAGCTGCCAGGCGGCCAGCTGCACCTTGCGCGCGGCCGGCAGTTGCAGGGCGTTGCCGTAGCGATAGGCGAGGTGCCGGCAGAGCGCCAGGCTCATCGCTTCGCAATAGCCGCTGTCCAGACCGCCGCGTTCCTGTAGCCGGAAAAATTCCCAAGCCATGCTGGCGACGAAGGGGTCGTGGACGTTGGTGAAGGTGGGCACTTCGATTTTGCGTTGGGCGGCGAGTCGATCGAGCAGCTCCGGCCGCAGACTGATCGACGCCCAGCGCGCCCGCACGTCCTTCATCTTCAGGCGCCGTTCACATCCGGCCGGCACGAAAGACACCGCACCGGCGAAGTCTTCGCCGCGATAGCGGTGACCGCAGGCCGCTTCCACTTCCAGATGGCCCGCGCCGCCGGTCAGCGTGACAAGCACCAGGTGGTGCGGCACGGCGATGATCCCTTCCACGGCGGGCGTGTGCTCGCGCCGTCCCGTGTCGAAGGCACCGCCCGACCAGACGAAACGGCGCCAATCCGTCGCCAGCGGCTCCACTCTGCGGATGTGCGTGGCTGCCATAAGCCCCCTCTTCACGCCAAACCGATGTCAGAAACGAGCGCATCGGATCAGAAACGGCTGCATCGCCCGGCGCTCGCGTTCCTTAGCCTTCGCCGTGTTTGCAAACCGGGAGTTGAGGATGAGCATAACGAATTTCGGCCGCAGACAGGCGATGAAGCTCATGGGCGCGGCGGCGGGTGCGGCAGCCTTGCCCGTGCTGTCCGTTCCCGCACATGCCCAGGCACGCGCCACTCGAGAGACGCCGCAGGTGATCACGCGCACCGTGCCGCGCACCAACGAGGTGCTGCCCGCCATCGGGCTCGGCACGTTCCTGGTGTGGGACGTGCTGCCGGGCCAGCCACGGGACCACCTGCGCGAGGTGCTGCAGCGGTTCTGGGAAGGCGGCGGGCGCGTGGTCGATACCTCGCCGCTCTACGGCTCGGGCGAGGTGAGCCTGGGCGACTTCGCCGCCGCGCTCGGCATCAACGACCAGCTCTTCGTCGCCAACAAGATCTGGTCCACGGGCCAGTTCCTCGGCGACCCGAGCCACGCCGCGCAAAGCCTGCAGCAGTCGAAGCTGAGGCTGTGGCGCGACAAGCTCGACGTCATGCAATGCCATAGCCTCGTGAACGTGGACATCGTGCTGCCGCTGCTCAAGGTTTGGAAGAAGGAAGGCCAAGTGCGTTATGTCGGCATCACTCATCACGATCCCGAGTACTTCGATTCGCTCGCCACGTGGCTGCAGAAGGAGGATCTCGATTTCGTGCAGGTGCGCTATTCGATCTTCGAGCGTCGCGCCGAGGAACGCATCCTGCCGCTCGCAGCCGACAAGGGCACGGCGGTGCTGGTCAACATGCCGCTGGAAAAGGGGCGTCTGCACAAGATCGTCGAAGGCCGGCCGCTGCCGCCTTTCGCAAAGGAGCTGGGCATCGAAACGTGGTCGCAGTACTTCCTCAAATGGGTCATTTCCCACCCGGCGGTGACCTGCGCCGTTCCGGGCACTTCCAATCCGGCGCACGCGGCGGAGAACATCCGCGCGATGCACGGACCGCTACCGGATCGGGAAATGCGCGCGCGCATGCTGCGCCACATGGAGACCATCCCCGGCTTCTCGACGATCGAGAAAATGGCCTGGTATCCCGAGAAGACTTACCCGGGTTTGATCGGGCGCGCGCGGCGTGAGCTGCTTGCGCGAAGCTAGGCGGCTTCGCGCCGGTTCTTTTGGTCGAACTCGCGTCGTGCGGCATGAACGGCATCGATGTTCGCCGCAGCCCATTTCCACACGCCGCACAAGGCCTCCGCCAGGCCGAGGCCGAGCGGCGTGATGGTGTACTCCACGCGCGGCGGCACGGTGGGATGCACGGTACGGTGAACCAGCCCGTCGCGCTCCAGCTGGCGCAGCGTCTTGGTGAGCATCTTCTGGCTGATGCCGGACACGCGGTCCTGCAGACGCGAGAAGCGCATCGTGCGCTCATCCTCGAACGCATCGATGACGAGGAGCGTCCAACGGTCCGCTACCCGCTCGAGAATTTCGCGCACCAGCGCTTCGTTCTCGGCGCTGCAGCAGACGGCTTCGGCGTCCGGAGTGAGTTCAGGAACGGCGTTGTTGTCCGGATTCATAAGTTTCCTGCAGGTAACTTAGGTACCGACCGGTGCCTTCTTGTGGCGCTGCGCCTGCATAGCTATCGTCGCAACGAAACGAATATTCATCCGCCGTGTGCACGGTAGCACTTCCCGTACCGCGCTCGGTTCCAACACGGAGGTTCCGCATGGCGAAGTTTCTACTGAACGGCAAGGCGGTGAGCGTGGACGTGCCGAACGACATGCCCTTGCTCTGGGCGCTGCGTGACCACGTCGGGCTCACGGGTACCAAATACGGCTGCGGCATGGCGTTGTGCGGCGCGTGCACGGTGCACCTGGACGGGCAGCCGATCCGCTCCTGCAGCATGCCTGTCTCGTCCGTCGAAGGGCGGCGTGTCACGACCATCGAAGGGCTCTCCTCCGGCGAGGCCGACGAGATCTCGCGCGCCGTGCAGAACGCGTGGCGCGAGCTCGAAGTGCCGCAATGCGGCTACTGTCAATCCGGCCAGATCATGGCCGCGGTCGCTCTGTTGCGCACCAACAAGAGGCCCACCGATGCGGATATCGACGCGGCGATGAGCGGCAACATCTGTCGCTGTGCAACTTATGTGCGTATCCGTCGCGCCATCCGGCAGGCGGCGGCCACGCTGGCGTAAGGGGACTGTCTTATGCAAATCGTCAATCTGAGCCGCCGTCGCTTCATTCAGGGCACCGGTGCACTGACATTGGGCATCATGGCCCCGGTCGCGCTGGGGCAGGCCGGAGCGCCCGGTGTCGCGTTCTCGTCGTCACCTGCTGGCGAAGCCGCTTTTCGACCCAACGCCTTTGTACGGATCGGCATCGACGATACGGTCACCGTCATCGCGAAGCACCTGGAGATGGGGCAGGGCGTCTACACCGGTCTGGCGACACTGGTCGCCGAGGAATTGGATGCGGACTGGAAAAACGTGCGCGTGGAAGGAGCGCCGGCGGACGCGAAGCGCTACAACAATCTCCATTGGGGAGCGGTGCAAGGTACGGGCGGCAGTACGGCCATCGCGAACTCCTTCGATCAGTTGCGCGCTGCCGGTGCGGCGGCGCGCGCGATGCTCGTGAGTGCGGCGGCGAAGCGATGGAAGGTCGACCCCGCGCAGATCGTCGTCCGGCAGGGCGTCATGTCGCATCCGGCCAGCGGACGCAGCGCGCGCTTCGGCGAATTGGCGGAAGCGGCCGCTCAGGAACCCGTGCCCGAGAACATCAAGCTCAAGACGCCGGATCAGTACGTCTATATCGGCAAGCGCGCGCCGAGACGCGACGTGCAGGCGAAGACGGACGGCAGCGCGAAGTTCACCCAGGACATGCAACTGCCCGGCATGCTGACCGCGCTGGTGGCGCGCCCGCCGAAGTTCGGCGCGAAGCTGAAGTCCTTCGATGCTTCGGCGGCCAAAGCCGTGCCCGGCGTGGTGGAAGTCGTACAGATCCCCACTGGCGTCGCGGTGCTCGCGCGCGATTTCTGGTCCGCCAGGCGCGGCCGCGATGCGCTGAAGGTCGAGTGGGACGAAGGTGCCGCCCTGCGCCTGAGCTCGCAGGAAATCATGGCGCAGTACTACGAGCTTGCGAAGCAGCCCGCCACGGTGGCGCGCAAGGACGGCGATCCCGAGGCGGCGCTCATGCGCGCAGCCAAGCGCCTGGAAGCGGCTTACGAGTTTCCTTATCTCGCCCACGCGGCGCTGGAGCCGATGAACTGCGTCGTGCATCTGCAGCACGACCGCTGCGAAATCTGGAACGGCGAGCAGTTCCAGACCGTCGATCAACTCAATGTCGCCAGGACGGTGGGCCTGCAGCCGGAGCAGGTGCACATCAACATGCTCTACGCCGGCGGCAGTTTCGGGCGCCGTGCGAATCCGCAGTCGGATTACCTCGTCGAGGCCGCATCCATCGCCAAGGCGATCGGTGGTCGTGCGCCCGTCAAGCTCGTCTGGACGCGCGAGGACGACATGCGCGCCGGCTACTACCGGCCGATGTATCTGCACGTCCTGCGCGGCGGCATCGATGCAGAGGGGCGGCCGATCGCCTGGCATCAGCGCATCGTCGGCCAGTCCATCGGCGCCGGCACGCCTTTCGAGTCGCTGCTGGTCAAGGACGGGATCGATCACACCTCGGTGGAAGGCGCGGCAAATCTGCCCTACGCCATTCCCGCGCTGGCGGTGGAATTGCGTACTACGCAGATCGGTGTGCCGGTGCTGTGGTGGCGCTCCGTGGGATCGACCCATACTGCGTATGCGACCGAAGTCTTTCTCGACGAACTCGCCGCCGCGGCGGGCAAGGACCCGTTTCGCTACCGCCGCGAGCTGTTGCAGCAGAAGCCGCGCCATCTCGCCGTGCTGGATCTGGCTGCGGAGAAAGCCGGCTGGGACAAGCCGCTTGCGCCGGGCAAGCGCGGCGAGCGGCGCGGCCGCGGCATCGCGGTGCACTCCTGCTTCAATTCCTATGTCGCGCAGGTCGCGGAGGTGACCGTACAGGATGACGGCAGCTTCAAGGTGGACCGGGTGGTGTGCGCGGTCGACTGCGGCATCGCCATCAACCCGGACATCGTCAAGGCGCAAATGGAAGGCGGCATCGGCTTCGGTCTGTCGCCCGCGCTCATGAGCGCCATTACCTTGCGTGACGGCGCGCCGGAGCAGAGCAACTTCCACGACTACCAGGTGCTGCGCATCAACGACATGCCGGACATCGAGGTGCACATCGTTCCCTCGCAGGAAAAGCCCACCGGCGTGGGAGAGCCCGGAACGCCGGTTGTCGCGCCGGCGGTCGCCAACGCCTTGTACGCGGCGACGGGACAGCGCCTGCGCAAGCTGCCCTTCGATCGCGAAGCGCTCAAGCGGGGATAAGCATGGTTTCGCCCAAGGAACTCGCAGCGTTGTTGCGGACGTGCGACGAGGCACAGGCACAGGGGCTCGACGCGGCGCTCGCGACGGTCGTCGCCGTGGAAGGATCGAGCTATCGCCGGCCGGGCGCGAGGATGCTGGTGCGCGAAGACGGCAGGATCGTCGGCGGCGTGAGCGGCGGCTGTCTGGAAGAGGACGTCATCCGCAAATGCCGTCACGCGATGGGGACCGGCGAGCCCGTGCTGCTCACCTACGATACGACCGACGAAGAGGACGGCGCTTTCGGTACGGCGCTCGGTTGCGGCGGCACGATCCGCATTCTCGTGGAGCCGCTGTCGCGCCCGCGCACGCAGCGACATATCGAAGCGCTTCGTGCCGCTTTCGCCTCGCGCGAACCGACCGTCATCGCCCTTGCGTTCGAAGAAGGCGATAAGGGCGTAGTGGAAATCGAAGGCGCGCAGGCTTTGGTCGCCGCCCGGGAGCGCGCATTGCGTTCGCGGCGCTGGCAGCTCGTCGACGAGGTGCTGCTCGACTATCTGCGTCCCGTTCCGCGTCTGCTGGTGGTGGGCGCCGGCCCGGACGTCGAGCCGCTGGTGCAGGCCGCCGATCTGCTCGGCTACGAGGTACTGGTGCTCGATCCGCGGCCCGGCTTTATCAGCCGCAGGAATTTCCCCGCGGGCGTGCGCCGGCTCATGCAACCGCTCGACGAGGCCATTCGCATCGAAGCGCTCGACGAACACACGGCCTGCGTCGTGGCCTCGCACAGCTACAGCCTCGACCGTCAGGCCTTGGAGCGTGTGCTGGCCAGCGCCGCAGGCTACATCGGCTTGCTGGGGCCCAAACACCGCAGCAAGCGTCTGCTGGGCGCGCTGCGCACCGCCGACAAGCCGATCGGCATCGGGCTGCAGCGTTTGCATACGCCTGTCGGCCTGGATATCGGCGCGGATACGCCGGAGCAGGTTTCGCTTGCCATCCTCGCCGAAATCCAGGCGGTGTTCGCGCAGCGTGCCGGCGGTTTCCTGCGCGACCGGAACGGGCCCATCCATCGCGATGTGCGGGAGCCGGACATGAGCGCTGCGCATGGCTGAGGTGGTTGCCATCGCCGTTCTGGCCGCGGGCGCCTCGCGCAGACTGGGGCGCTCCAAGCAACTGCTGCCTTACAAGGGGCGCACGCTGCTGCGCCATGCTGTGGAAACGGCGTTGCAAGCCGGGGCCGGTCCGGTGCTCGTCGTCATCGCGGACGACGCGTTGCAGGCCGAACTGAGCGGCCTCGCAGTTCGGATAGTGCGCAACACCGAACCCGAAGAAGGCGTCGCGGCATCCATCCGTGCCGCGGTGCAAGCGCTGGAAGAGCCGCCGGACGCGCTCATCCTCTTTCCGGTCGATCAGCCGCTCGTGACGCACGCGCAACTACGGCAACTCGTCCGAGCGTACGGCGAGACGCGCCACCCTATGGCGGCGGCAAGTTACTCGGGGGTGCTGGGCGCGCCGGCGCTTTTCGCTGCCGAGCTGTTTCCGCGATTGCTCGCCCTGCGAGGCGAGGAGGGCGCGCGCAAGCTCTTGCGCACTGACCCGGATGCCGTCGCCGAGCTTCCCATGCCCGAGGCAGCCTGCGACGTGGACACGCCGGAGGACTACGACCGTCTGCTCGCACGCACCGTGTAGAGCCATTGTTCGTCCGGATGGAACGCTGTAACCGATTCCTNCGTCTTTATCNGCCCGCGGCGANAAACAACAATGCCTCCAAACCGAACGACGGAGGCAATCATGAATGCAAACTCACCTGCGGCCATCGTGACCGGCGGCTCGCGCGGCATCGGCGAGGCCGTCGCCCTGCGTCTGGCGCGCGACGGTTTCGCCGTGGCGGTGAGCTGCGCGAGCGATAGCGAAAAGGCCGAGGCGGTCGTGCGGCGCATCGAAGAGCGGGGCGGCCGGGCGATCGCCGTTCGCGGCGACGTGGCGGAACCGGCAGACGTCGCCGCACTGTTCGGTGCCGCGCAACGCGCTTTCGGCGGCGTCGATGTGGTGGTGAACAGCGCGGGCATCATGCACAACGCGCCCATCGCCGAAGGCGACCTCGACCGGTTCGACCGACAGATCCGCACCAACCTGCGCGGTACCTATGTCGTCTTCGCCGAAGCGGCGAAACGGGTACGCGAAGGCGGCCGTATTATCGCGCTTTCCACCAGCGTGATCGCCAAAGCCTTCCCCGCTTACGGCGCCTACATCGCATCCAAGGCGGGCGTGGAGGGGCTGGTGCACGTGCTCGCCAACGAGCTGCGCGGCCGCAACATCACGGTGAACGCCGTCGCGCCCGGGCCGGTGGCGACCGAGCTGTTCTTCCACGGCAAGAGCGAAGCGCAGATCGAACAGATCGCCAAAATGACGCCGCTCGAACGGCTCGGCACGCCAGAGGACATCGCGAACGTCGTGTCCTTCCTGGCCGGACCGGACGGCGCCTGGGTCAACGGGCAAGTGCTGCGTGCGAACGGCGGCTTCGCCTGACCGGGGGGCTGCGGTCCTCGAACGCCAACCGGATGGAGGAGCCACAGGCGTTTCATACAGGAGAAGCGTTAGCTCGATCCTGCGTGGTATTTGCAGCCCCCGGGCGGAGAGTAGGCCGCAGGAGCGCGCACTACGGTATAGTCGCCGCTTACGAACGAACGGGTGTTCATGAAGCGCGCACTGATCATCGATTCCGGTGTAGGGGGGCTTTCTGTCGCGTCGGCCGTTCGAACGACATTACCCGAGTTGGCGATCGCGTATGTAGCCGACAACGCCTGGTTCCCCTACGGCAAACGCAGCGAAGCCGAACTGACCGATCGGCTGGTTTTTCTCGTCGAACGTAGTCTGAGTTTTGTTCCTTGTGATGCAGTCGTAGTCGCCTGCAACACCGCGAGCACGGTCGTGCTCGACGCGCTGCGCGCGAGATTCGATATGCCGATCGTCGGCGTGGTGCCGCCGATCAAGACGGCGGGGGAGGTGTCGCGTTCGCGGGTGGTGGGTCTGCTCGCTACCGAGGCGACGGTGACGCGGCCTTATGTGCAGCGGCTGAAGGAGCAGTTCGCGGCGGACTGCAAGATTATTCCGCTCGGCCTGCCGCGGCTCGCGGAAATCGCGGAGGAAAAACTGCGCGGAATTCCGGTGAACCGCGACGACCTGCGCGAGCTGTTGCGGCCGCTCTTCGGTCCCGGCGCGCCGCAGGTGGATACGGTGGTGCTCGGGTGCACGCACTATCCATTGCTGCTGGAAGATTTCAAGGCGATCTCGCCGCCCGGGGTGCATTGGCTGGATTCTTCGCCCGCCATCGCGCGGCGGCTCGCGCAGGTGTTGAGCGAAGTGCCGCCGCGCAACGATGGGCCGTTGGAGGACGCGGTGTATTTCACCGCGCCCGTGGAAGGCGCGGAAGCATTGACCGCTTATCTCGCTACGCTGCGCTTGCCGGCGCCGCAGTTGTGGCCGGGCAA
>JGI26049J44785_1000041_pt1 | contig 61893 bp, 57 predicted proteins | sample HigsolmetaGSP11D_FD_44785 | JGI IMG/M metagenome (IMG submission 44785)
TGCGTAAAAGCTCCAAAAGTGACATTCTATCTATAGAAGCCACGGTTTGATCCTCCTTCTAAAGATGATTGCGTCACTTTAGTAGGAATCATACCGTGGCTTCCCTTGTCAATAAGCTCGGTGCAATTTTACACCACTACTAGGGACTATAACAACTCACGGATCAAAGCAGAGGAGATCGGCGGAGGATTCGCGTAGGTTGGATGATTGAATGCATTCCTAAGTAGCGCTAAAATAACCAAATAATATATAATATAGTAGATTAAGCGGATTCAAAACAGTCGTGTGATAGTTTGAGAGGAGTACATATGACGAGCAAAAAAGCAATTGTCGTAGGTGCAGGGATCGGCGGACTAACAACTGCACTCTATCTTCATCGCGCTGGAATAGAGGTACATATCTATGAGTCTGTCAAGATCCTCAAGGAACTGGGTGTAGGGATCAATCTGCTGCCCCATTCGGTGAGAATCTTATGGGATCTGGGATTGCAAGCAGCATTGGATCAGAACGCGATCCGAACGAAAGAATTGGCTTACTACAACAAGTTCGGCCAGTTAATCTGGCAGGAGCCTCGCGGCATTGATGCGGGTTATTATTGGCCGCAATACTCCATACATAGAGGAAGGCTGCAGGGAATATTGCTTAACGAAGTGAAACGCGTTATTGGCGAGGCATGTATTCATACAGGCATGCACTTGTCTCATGTTGATCAGCATGACGGCAAGGTACAGGCAACTTTCATAGACCGGCGCAACGAACAACACACAGAAGTGGTGGAGTCTGATTTTCTAATCGGAGCAGACGGAATCCATTCCGCCTTGAGAAAACAGTTCTATCCAGATGACAAACCGATCTACGGCGGCAGAATATTATGGCGTGGCATAACGAAGGCGAGGCCCTACCTGTCCGGTCGGACGATGATTATGGCGGGCAACGTGGATGAGAAGTTCGTCGCATATCCGATTACCGCACCAGACCATTCAGGTAAGTGCGATATTAACTGGATTGCGGAGCTTACCGTGCCGGAAGCACCCGATCGCAATGATTGGAACAGGCTTGCGAATCTGGATGACTTCGCACATAGGTTTCAAGATTGGAAGTTTGATTGGCTGGATGTGCCTGGATTAATCGCCGGGGCTGAGTATGTATATGAATTTCCGCTCGTCGACAAGGATCCCTTGCCGAAATGGAGCTTCAATCGGGTAACATTGCTTGGAGACGCGGCACATCCGATGTATCCGATTGGTTCTAACGGCGCTTCACAGGCTATATTGGATGCGGAAGCCTTGTATCTAGCCATCCTGGAACATGAGGACATCGAAGAGGCGCTCATCGCCTATGAACAGCAGCGTATCCACAAGACTGCCGCTATCGTCCATAGCAACCGGCAGCATGGTCCGGAGATTGTGATGCAGATGGTCCACGAACGTGCACCCCAAGGATTTGAACGCTTGGAGGACGTGATCTCGTATGCGGAATTAGAGGAGATCGCGAACCGTTACAAGCAAATTGCGGGCTTCGACAAGGAGCAGCTTAACCGCAAGATGAAGGTGACACAGTGATGCAGTTGAGACCGATATTTGAGGCCAGGATTGAAGTTGGCCCTGTCCAAGAAGTTGGTGTAACAGCCAAAGGCATACGCAAGATGATTCCCATCCTGGGCGGTTCATTCTCTGGTCAAGACATCGAAGGGATCATCCTGCCAGGCGGCGCCGATTGGCAACTGGTGCGGCCTGATGGCGTAGCGGAGATCGAAGCGCACTATACGATGAGGACGAGCGATGGGGTCTGCATCTATATCATGAACAGAGGGTATCGGCATGGACCGCCGGACATTATGGCGAAGCTCGCGCAGGGAATAGAGGTAGCACCTGACCAGTATTATTTCCGCTCTTCTCCTGTGTTTGAAGTGGAGCAGGGGAAGTATGATTGGCTGGCGAGGAGCATCTTCGTCGGCACGGGAGAACGCCATAGAGATCATGTCAGATTCAAGTTTTATATGTGTGAATAAACGAGAGATANGCGCAGAGTTATCCACAGATAATAGGGCGATGAGTCAGAAATTCTAGATGATTTCCAGTTATCTGGCCGGCGTGATTCATTAGTCAGAGAAGCCAAGCCAGTACCGATAGGATGATGGATGATGAAGAAAATCGTCGTGGTAGGCAGCATCAATATGGATCTGGTCACCAATGTAGCTGCTTTCCCGAAGCCAGGGGAGACGATTCACAGCTTGGGAGTCGGTTACTTCCCGGGCGGCAAGGGAGCTAATCAAGCAGTGGCGGCTGCCCGCAGCGGTGCTAGTGTACAGATGATCGGTGCGGTCGGCACCGACAGCTTCGCCCAGACGTTGATCGACAACCTGGCGGCAAGCGGCGTGGACACCGCGGGCATCCTGCGTAAGGAAGGACATTCCGGCCTGGCGGTGATCACGGTCGAGCAGTCGGGGGAGAATCAGATCATACTGGCTGCGGGAAGCAACAAGGCTTTCTCTTATGAAGAGATCGAGAGCCGGATCGCCTGGGATGAGGCGTATGCGATCCTGCTGCAGAATGAGATCGACTGGGATACGAACGCCGCCGTCATGAAGGCAGCCAAGCAACGGGGAGTGCCCGTGTGGTTCAATCCTGCCCCGGCATTGAAGTTGGAAGATACGCTGCTGCCGCACATTCATACGTGCATCCTGAACGAAACGGAGATCGGGCTGATCACGGGAGTGAAAGTGTCAGCCGTTGAGGATGCCGTGCAAGCCGCCAGGCTGCTGCTTGATGCGGGCGTGGCACAGGTGATCATCACGCTTGGCGACAAGGGCTGCGTCTGGATCGATCAGGCTGGCGAGCCTTGCCATGTGCCAGCTTTCAAGGTGCGGGCGGTAGATACGACCGCTGCTGGAGATACGTTCATCGGAGCGATGGCGGCAGCATCATGCGGGGGGTTGCAATTCAATAGCATCAAAAGACTCAGAATCAGACGTACATTAATAATCATCATCAGAATAATATCAATCTAAAGAATCAGAATAACAAACCGAACAAGAAACAGACCCAGGTACTTAATGAGAAACTGTTTAATAATAAGGATAAGAGAGATAAGTAGAAGATTATTAACCTGAAGATTCTTAAGAAGAATATGAATATTATTAATCTTAAAGTTATTGATATTCTGATTATTATTAATATTATTAATGTACATCAAGAGGTTGATGCGAAGAGGGATATCAATAGGTTTAAGAGTATGTTTGCCAACCATAGGAAGTAGGTCGGCACTTAAAATAAGCAGCTGAAGATTCTGCAGTGGGAGATGAATATTAAGATTCAGATTCTTATTTTGAATATTGACATGAATAATATCCAGAATCTGCTCCAGAAACTTCGGAAGAATCTTCAGAATATTAAGATGCCACAGCAGGATCTGAAGAATAATCAGGATATTATTTTACAGATTATTACGAAGGAGATGAAGAATATGTTGTCTACGATGTGATATAACATTAAGAATAAGAATAAACAAAATATTTAATAGGAGTTTATTACAAATAATGAGAAGTTTCAGTTTCTGACCAATACTAAGATTCAGTATCTGATTCTTCTCATTAATATTAATAATATTCAGAAGATTAATCTTTGGGGGTGCGTTATGATGGTTAAGACTCTACATATTAATAATCAGAAGATTATTAGGAATCTACTTGTACATCTGTAGCAACAGCGGTAGATGATCAACCTACTTCCTGCCGTGAATGTTCTTAATCGTATTGTTATTCAACTTGTTATCAATATTATTAACCATATTATTATTAATATTTGGAGGGATCTTAAGTGGTTGAATCTTTTGCAAAACATCGTTCTCTTCGTGCTTTTGTAGCTCTTGCTCTTGTAGCTGTTTTTGCTCTTTTTTGCACGCCTGCAGATCAGGCTCAAGCTGCATCTGCACAATTCAAAGACGTTGCTGGTCACTGGGCTGAAGACCAAATTGCTAAAGGCGTAGAAAAAGGTTTCATCAATGGTTATCCTGATGGTACTTTCCGCCCTGATGACCGAGTTAATGTTGATGAATTTGTCAAAATAGTTGTTATGTCTCTTTTTGAAAAAGACGCATCCGGACGTTATTCTTTCTCTAAAGCGTATTTTAATGATATGGGTATTGCCCTTGCAAGATTTTATGTAAATACTTTGAGCGAATTTGATCCTAATGATATTCCAGAAAGCGAATATTGGGCTCAGCCTTATCTTGATCAAGCAGAACGTATGGATTTCTTTAGAAAAAATGACCCTGCCTGGGGTGGAAAATTTGATGTGCCTCTTACTCGCGAAAAAGCAGCTTATATTGTAGCTCTTCTTGTAAACGCTAAAGAAGGCTGGGAAGACCTCAAAGTTCAAGATGTTGTTCTTGCTTCTTACAAAGATGCAGCCGATGCTGATTATTCTCAATACATTGCTGACACTATTCTTAAAGGTGTAATGGTTGGTAAAGCCGAAGGACAATTTAAGCCTTATGATTATATCACTCGCGCAGAAGCTGTTACTATTGCAAATCGCATTATTGATAGAACTTCTCGTCCTAAGTTCACTCCTGATTTTAAAGAAAAACACTATGTTGTTGTTAAAAATAATGTTGGAGATGACAAATATGTAGTTTTTGATTCTAAAGAAACACTCGACATTCTTAAAAAACTTGATTCTGTAAAACAAAATGCTCCTGGATATAATTTAGACAATTTTGTTTCATTTTACTCTTACCCTTCTAAACAAGAATATGAAAAATATATAAATGATCTTGCTGTAAATCCTGCGATAGCTATTAACCCTGCTCTTTTCTTTATTGAGGTAACTCCTCTTAGTGGCGGAGGAGAAAACTTTTTTATCGGTGTAAATACCCAACAAGGGGTAGATGGATATGAAGATCTTATTGATATCGTTGCATCAGGTCTTTTTGAAGATTACGCTGTCTATTTTAAAGCTTTTCTTGAAGAAAAAGTAAATCAATATGATGGAGAATCTGTAAGTGGGAATACTGTAATTAACAACAGAGAGGTTTTTGTATATGGAGTCAAAAATATTGTTGTATTCGTTACAACTCCTAAAAGAGAGTAGTCTGAATAAATATCATAATTGGGTTCATCTTCTTCAGAATAACAGTTAGGAGGGTCAGCTGTGTCTGTAGCAAAACGAAGAGCGGTATCTGTACTTTTAGCATTTGTAATTTCAGTAGGTTCATTTTTGCCACCTGGATTTTCTCAGGTGGCTTATGCCAATGCTGTGCCTGAATATGAGGATTGCGGATCTAGAATGAACGATAATAGTAAGGCAAAGATACCTGAATCAATAAGAAAAAATGAAAAAGGTATGGAAATAAATGCTGCATTATACAATGCGTATGGTATTGTAGCATATGGAGAAATGTCAGAAGATAAACCAGTAGGTAATGATTTTTACCCTGGATATGAAGAACATTTAACAGGAAAATTAATAGAAGGCAAAGGTCGTTTTAAAAACGGAAATCAATGCGGAGAATATCGCTTTTATGGTTTTGACTATTCAGGAAATCTTTTTGAAAACCCTTATTTCAAAAGCGATTATAGAAATGGTGTTATAAATTACGAAAAGAAATTATGGATTTACAGACCATGGGAAAATCTTCCCAATTGGTATAAATATAAGCCTTCCAATCCTGGAGGAGCCTATGGCGGATCTCCAGATATTATGAATGATAGTTTTTCTACAATAAGAAAAAATATATCTTTATCTTTAGACTTTTCAATTCAAAAAGGAATAATTCCAGATAAAAATTCTGGTAACCCTTTAAGTGAAAATTTTGTACAATCTGGTCTTAAAGCATCAGGAGAACAACTTGCAAACTACGCGGTTGTTTCTTCAACCCCTGGTCTCCTTACCCCTGGTGTTGCTACTTTATTCCACTTCAATAAAGCTGCAGCAAGTAATGTATTCTATATAAGCTTTCCTCTTGAACCTCTTTCCAAAACTGGTAAAGAGCCAACTCCAGTAGAGGGTGCTTTTAAATTAACTGGCGATGTAGGAGCAGTGCCTTCTGAAAATGTGATAATGACAATAGACCTCGAAGATAAAAAATATCTTACTAAAGACGAAATAGAAATTGAATTGCCAGTAGAAGGTGTACTTAAAGATGAAAACTATTATGGAGATTATACAAAAGAAGTACAATATTATACTCGAAGAGATTTAAGAGATTTTTGGTTTAGGCTTTCTTCTACTGATTTTAATCACGTCAAAGAAGGGGTTGCAAAAGTAGAAAACACCAATCCAGGAAGCACTGCGGTTTGCAGTCGCCGCCTCCGCGATCGCCGTCACTCGCCAAGGAGCGCAAGCTTCCATCCCCGCCAAGCAAGAGATAGAGAGGCTGCTCGCCAATGGCTGATGAGCTTCTATTCTTGCGTTAAGATACCCCCACATACGCCAGTGACCGTTGGATCGACGATGGCCTTATGGAAGGCGGCTTGCCCGCAGCCGTGAAGTGGATCATCGTCTCGGCGCTTTCAGTTGCTGCCTGTTTCATCGCTGCCACTGCCATTCGTATGCTGCCTTATGCCAAACGGGTGCTGTAAATGGGATGCGGTGATGCCGGAGCATCGGTGCGATATTAGGCCGGTAAAGCTAATCTCTGTCCGATGTGGAAGATGCGGATCCATAATCGAATATTCCACAAGCGCCGTCCGGAAATCGGGCGGTTTTTTCATGGCAAGTCGCAAAAAAATAGATTGGGATCAACTGACCAATGATGTTATGATAAGTACCATAGCGGAAACAACAAAATAAAACACCTAATGTCGAATGGAGTCGGTCTCAAGATGAGGATATTGCGATTCAATGTTCGTTCGCTCTGGCTTCAAATAGCGGTAGCTGCTGTAATCGGCTTGGTCGCAACTCTGGCCCTCATCTCCCCGACTGACTCCGCTCAGGTTCAAANNGAGAAGGGCATACTGGATCTGAGCGATGTTCAACTCAGTGAAGACACAGTAAAGCTGACGGGGGAGTGGGAGTTTTATTGGCATGAGTTACTGACCCCTGAAGCTATCCGCTCACGTGAAGCTGAAACCAGCGATCATGGACGCTGGATTAACCTTCCCCGGTCTTGGCTTGGGTATCCGCTGGATGATCACAAGCTGGGCAGTACTGGTTATGCCACATACAGGCTTCACATCAAGCTGGCTGAAGATGATATCAACAGGCGTCTTGCTCTGAGGATGCCTAGTATCTTCCAATCTTATCAATTGTGGATCAATGGCGAACTGCTGGCGGAGGTCGGTGAGGTTAGCACGACCAGGGACAGCGTGGCTCCCCGGTTGGCTACGAAGCTGGTGTTCTTTCAACCGGAAGAAGATAAGGTTGAGCTTGTGATTCAGGTCGCCAACTTCCACCATAACCGCGGCGGTATCACCAAGTTGATCGAGCTAGGCGACAGCGACCGCATGACCTTCCGAACGGATCTGAAGGTCGCGTATGAGATGTTCTTCACGGCGAGCTTATTGATGATCGGTCTATATCATTTGTTGCTGTTTTTCTTGCGGCGCAAAGATAAAGCGCCATTATATTTTGCTTTGTTAACGTTAATGCTCAGCATTCGATCTTTGCTCGTTGGCGAGATCATATTCACCAAGATATGGCCAGCCTTCCCGTGGGAACTGCAATTTAAGATCGAGTACCTGACCCTGTGCACCTGCGGTTACATCACCGCCCAATACGCCAAGTGCCTGTTTCCTCCCATCGTGCCGCGCTGGTTTATGCTCGGTTCAAAGATGGTTACCGGCGCCCTATGCATGCTCGTCATCTTCACACCTGCACTTGTCTATACGAAAGCCTTGTTGCTTATTGGCGTTGTGGTAATCACGCATATGGTGTACCTGATGGCCGGTCTGGTCTCTGCGGGTAAGAGACACATGGAGGGGGCGCAGTTCTTCCTGTGGGTGTCAGTAATCACGCTGGTCACGGTGATTAACGACTTCCTCTATTACAGCGAACTGTCACCGATCGGCAACACTTCGCCGCTTGGCCTGTTAATCTTTACGATCGCCCAGATGACACTCATCTCCTCGAGATTCACTAGAACGGCAGCGAACGAGGAGAGGATCGCACGGGAGTTGCAGGTGGCCAACAGCAAGCTGATCGAGATGAACACCAATCTGGAGCGGCTCGTACAGGAACGTACGCATGAGTTATCCGTAGCGCACGGGAATCTTCGCCATTCGTACGAGAAATTGCTTCATTCGGAGCAAGGGCGGAAGAAGCTCCTTGCTTATATCACGCATGATCTCCGCACGCCGCTCTCCAGCATGCTCGGCTATGTCGAGGCTGTACGGGATATGGTCAAGCCGGAGCGCAATGAGCAGTACCTGAAATATATTCGCGACAACACCATCCGCATCAACCGCATGATCGAGGAGCTGTCCTTTCTGTCGCACCTGGAAACAGGCCAGATCTCGTATCGCATGGAAACCGTTCGTGTGGATCAATTCNTGCGCCAATTTTATAGCCAATATGAGCTGGTGGTACGTGATTCTGGCCTTGATTTTACGTTGGATTGCGGAGATGAAGAAGCTTATGGCGGACATATGCCGGTTGTGGAAATGGATGTGCAAAGGTTGGAACAGGCGCTGTTCAATCTCGTATCCAATGCGATGAAATTCACGACCAGCGGCGGCATGGTAAGGCTGATGTTGCGAGTGGAAGAGGCGCATGATACCCGCTATGCGATCATAGGCGTAGATGATACTGGCATAGGCATTCCTCCAGATCAGTTGGAGCAAATCTTCGAGCGGAATTACCGCTATGACCGGCCCGGCACAGAGAGCGAAGCAGGAGGTAGCGGCTTGGGGCTTGCGATCTGCCGGGAGATCGTGCTCGCTCATGGGGGAACGGTTCGGGCAGATAGCGACGGGGTAATGGGAGCCTCCTTCTATATATCTCTTCCATATCTTCCCGCGTGAGTATGTGACGGGCTGGATAAGGCCTTTCCGTATTAAAGATTTCTTTACATTTCATGAATAGAAGCAATACCTCGTGATACACTGTAGTGGACTTGACTGAAGGATGTGGTACGTCAGTTAATCCGTCACGGGGGATGGTTTTTCAGGGTGAGGAAGTATACGAAGCCACAGGTTGCCAATTTGACGCTGGAGCGGCGCATCAGTTCGTTCGTCTATCAGGTCTGCGATTGCGGACAACACTATATCCAGATGGACGAGCCGCCAGTGGATCGAATCTTCCTGTGTGACGAATGCGGTAAGCTGCTGGCGCTCTGTTATCAGGGCAAGCTGTACGAGATAGGCAAGTGGCTGCTGTAACACACGGATGGCAATCCATGTAATGTGACGCTGCGAGCGGAGAGTAGGTGATCGAAAAATGGCGGCACATAAAGTTCTAATCGTTGATGACGACCCCAATATATGCGAGATTGTCCAGGTATACTGCGAGAAAGAAGGATTCTCCTTCTCCTGCGGCCAGAATGGCGCAGATGGGATGAAGCTCTTGCATTCCTTCAAACCGGATCTGATCGTGCTGGATGTGCTCCTGGCCAATGAAAGTGGCATAGAGTGGTGCAAGCACGCTCGGATGGTGACGGATGCGCCGATCGTCTTCTTGAGCAGCCGCGAGGAGGATGACGTGAAGATACGGGCGTTAACCATAGGCGGCGATGACTATGTGACGAAGCCGTTCAGCCCAGGGGTGCTCATGGCCAAGATCAAGGCGCATCTGCGTCGGGTGTCCGCAGGCAGAAGTGACCAACTCCTGGAGATGCCGGGCATGACACTGGATTACTATGCACAGTCGGTCATCATGGGGCAGAAGACCGTCTTCCTCTCCAAGAAAGAATTCGGCCTGCTATCCTACCTGGCTCAACACGTTAACCGCGCGGTCAGCGCGGAGGCGCTGTTTCAACTCATCTGGGGAACCAACAATCTGGAGGATACGAGGACGCTTGCTGTCCACATCAGCAATCTGCGTCGAAAGATCGAAACTGACCCAGCCAAACCTGAGCGCATCGTGACCGTACGTGGGATCGGATATATGCTGGTAGCGAGGGGCGGTTCACAAGAAAAATGGGAAGCAAGCCGCTGTTGAAAGTGGCAGGGCAGCAGATCTGCCAGATACCGACTATCATTTCTCCGGAGCGCTTGAGGTTTTCAAGCGCTCCGTTTGTTTGGCAAGAATCTGTGTGGATCGCTCGAGATAGTCGAGGATCAGACGGAGTTCATCCGTCTTGTAGCGGGAATGCAGTTCCATCATCTCCTGTGCCAGTGGTCCAAACACTTCCTGGAGCGGCTTGAGGCTGCTCAGGAGCGGCTCCACGTACACGATGCGCAGATCATGGGGATCCTTCACGCGGCGCACAAATCCAGCTTGCACCAGGCGATTGATTACGCTTGTGATAGCACCTGTCGTTAACCCTGTGAGTTCTGCAAGTTGACCAGCGGTCGCTCTTCCATTCTCCAGCACGATGTCCAGGCATTTGTGATCAGTGATGTGCAACCCCAGATATTTGGCCACGAACTGGTGGAAGAACACGGTTTGAGTAGACATTCGTTTGGACGCATCGAGCAGGGCGGCATTCAGTTCGGCTTGGTCGGTTTCATGATGGTTCATGTTTCATCTTCCTTTCATGAACGAGTGTCCATACAACTCATGGGTCTATTATGATACGTGCCAGTCTCGATCCGGAACTGGACCAAAGTCCAGGATGCGTTCAGACCGCAGGCGGTGGATTTAAGCTGCATGTTCATTGTAAGATGGAGTGGCAATCAATACTTCATCCATGAATATCTTAATGATTAAGATATATGATCTCGTATCATTAGGCAAATGTCTCCACCCATGCGGTGTCAGTCGTCCAGATTATCTTAATGATTAAGATAAATTAATAAAAACCTGATCGTAATAAGGAGGATACCGACACAATGGCAATCCGAAAGAGAGCATTGATTATCGGCTGCGGCATCGCCGGTCCCGCGGTGGCGATGTTCTTGAAGAGGGCGGGATATGAGCCGACGATTTATGAGGCGAAGCCTGATCATGATGACTACACCGGCCTGTTCCTGAATGTGGCACGGAACGGCATGCGGATCCTGAAGGAGCTAGGAGTGGATGAGCGCATTCGCAGGGAAGGCATCGAGATGCGGTTCATGAGCTTCCGCAGCGGCAACGGCAAACTGCTGGGGACGGTGGGCGAGCGGTCAGGCCATCCGCAAGGCTACACCGTCAAGCGGGGGTTCCTGCACAAAGTGTTGCGCGAAGCCGCCCAGCGGGAGGGCATACCGGTTGCTTTCGGCAAGAAGCTATCCCGGCTGGAGATGACGGATCGCCAAGTCACCGCGTTCTTCGCGGATGGAACAAGCGCAGAGGGGGACCTGCTCGTCGGCTGCGATGGCATCCATTCGCGCACGCGCAGGTTGATCCTGCCAGATGCAGCGGAGCCGAACTACACTGGCTTGATCAGTTTCGGCGGTTTCGCGCGCGGCGTTCATGTTCCGTCCGAGCCTGGAGCGCAACATATGGTCTTCGGCAAGAAGGCGTTCTTCGGCTATCTGGTGAAGTCCGATGGGGAGATCTATTGGTTCGGCAATCTGGATTATCCGGGCAAGCCGACGAGACAAGAACTGGAATCGATCCCGCAGCTGGAGTGGCGCCGCCTCCTTCAGGATCTGTATGGCAACGACCTGGCTCCCGTGCCGGATATCATCCGATATACGGAGAGCGACATCGGCGTGTATCCGATCTACGACCTGATCGCGGGCTCGGCATGGCACAAGGGCTCCGTTGTACTGGTCGGCGACGCGATTCACGCCACTTCGCCGAATGCCGGACAGGGAGCGTCGCTGGCGCTGGAGGATGCGCTGGTGCTAGCCAGATGCATCCGGGACCATTCCAGCCTGCAGGATGCTTACCGCCATTTCGAATTGCTCCGCCGGGATCGGGTGGAGAAGGTCGTCAAGTACTCAAGAAGCATCGGAGAACGCAAACACGCGACCAATCCGGTGCAGGTGTTCTTCCGGGATCTGATGCTGCCCCTCTTCCTGAAGCAGGCAAATCGCCAATCCATGTCGTGGTTATATGATTACCGCGCGGAATGGTAACCATAAAAATGCGGCTCGTGGTTCAGTGTTCCACAAGCCGCATTTGCTGTTTATTTTTTCTTGACGGTAATGGTCCACACTGCATCGTCCAACTGCTCAAATTCAGTTACTTCATGGCCTTCTTCCGCAGCCCAGGACGGGATCGACTCTGTTGCTTGCGTGCAGTCGAAACGGATCTCCAGCTCATCGCCGGAGTTCAGTGTCTTGATGGCTTCTTTGGCTTCAATTAACGGAAACGGGCATACCTTGCCAATGACTTCTAATGTTTTTCTCACGGCTATCACTCCTCGTTATGTGATATATGGATCGTTCCTCAGTTTCAAGAGGTGAAGGTTTGTCTCATTAGCAGATCTTATCCGGGTCAGTACAGCCAATTCATTCATATTGGTCAGGCCGTTGCCGGTTGGGCTTGGACGGATGCGCGTTGCTTGGCTGGACGGACGAAGATGAAGTAGGAAGCCGTCCAGGTGCCCAGGATCATGAACAACAGCGAGATCCAACCGGACCACGTCATCATCGCGGTCATGACCAGGCCGTTGCCGATGGAGCACCCCCCGCCGATGCTGGCGCCGAAACCCATCAGTAGGCCGCCTGCCGCGCTGCGGACGCAGGTTTGTGCATCCGGCACACGGACGCGGAATTCACGGCTGCCCTTGGCGGCAATGAACGAACCGATGAGGATGCCCAGAACCAGGAATACCCCCCAGTTGATGAAGCCGTCATTGTTGGTCACCAGATATTGCAGGACATTGGCTGACGGTGTGGTGATGCCCAGACCGAATACCCGGCCGGTTTCTGCGCTGGCAGGCCAAGCGATGATCGCGATGATGCCAACCAACACAGCCGTGAAGTAAGGATGCCATCTTCTTTCGAACAATTGATGGGCGAGCCCGGTTCTCTTCGGTTTAAGCTGGGCGACTTTGCGACGTGGTTTCCTCGATTCCCGGAACATGATGATGGCTACGATGACAGCGAGCAACGCGACGAATACCCAGACGTTGGTGCCGAATGTGCCAGCGATCGAATCGCTGCCAACGGTGTAGCTGCGAACCTTGGTCGTGAAAGTCCCCAATGGACCGGATTTCATGATCGCTGCAGAGAGCATGTAAGCGACCAATGCGATCCAACTGCCTACCAGGCCCTCACCCGCCCGGTACCAGGTACCTGTTGCACAACCGCCGGCAAGGACGATGCCGATGCCGAATAGATAACCGCCAGCGATCGTTGCCCACAGCGCCAGATTGCCAGCCGTATACTGGAAGGCGCCGAATTCGATCAACGCATATACACCGATGCTCTGTACGGCGATGGCTATGAGCAAGGCGTAGAACATCCGATTGTTCTTGGCGATGTACATATCACGGAATCCGCCGGTTAAGCAGAAACGGCCGCGTTGCATAACAAATCCCAACAACGCGCCTACGATGAGTCCGGAAACTACCATGTACAACAAACTGATCACTCCTTGGGAATATGAAGTTGTTAAATCATAGTATAACAATATGAATACTACTTGAATATAATATATGCAAGTTCTATTAAAATCAACTAGATATTGAATAAGTCGAAAAACATGATGAAATCATCGCCTCAAAACGGCAGCGATGACCTGTTAAGCTTGGTATGGATGTTGGAGATGGCGCTGTTCAAAATATCCAAAACGTGGTACAATTCAAGCTAATATTCCGGGAAGTAACCGATTACCCGAAGCTCGGATGCTATTCTGACAGATGGAATCTGTGCAGTGGGAAAAAGGATGATGACGATGCGACCGACCATATACGATATCGCCCGCTTGGCCGGGGTATCGACCGCCACGGTCTCCAAAGTGTTCAACCAGACCGGCAATATCAGCGAGAAAACAAGACGCAGAATCCTCGAGATCAGCAGGGAGCTGAACTACCAGCCGAATGTGCTTGCCTCTGCCCTGAACGGGAAGAAAACGTTCAGCCTAGGACTGCTTATCCCCGATATGGTCAACCCCTTCTTCGCCGAGCTGGCGCGCAATGTCGAAGATCGGGCGCAGGAGCTTGGTTTCAACCTGATCATCTGCAATACGGATAATGATATGAAGAAAGAAGTGAAATATATCCAGTTGCTCAGGCAGAAGAGCGTTGACGGCATCATCGTCGCCACCGGCGTCAGGAATGACGAATTCCTGAAAGAGCTGATCGACCAGAACGTGCCGGTCGCCCTGGTGGCGCGTGAGATGTCGGTGCTGGCGACGAGCACGGTGTTGGTCGATGATTTCGCCGGCGGTTACAATGCGACACGCCATCTGATCGACCTGGGGCATAAGCGGATCGCCGTCATCGCCGAGAGCATGAGCGTCAGCAGCAGCAAGGAGCGGGTCCGCGGATACCGCCACGCGCTGGAGGAAGCGGGCCTGGTCTATGCGGAGGAGCTCGTTGCGGCCAGCGACTTCTCGATCGAATCCGGCAGGGAGACAGCCCAGGCGATTCTAAGACAGGCAGAACGTCCGACGGCGATCTTCGCCTGCAATGACCTGCTGGCGATCGGCGCCATGCAGGCCGCTAAGGAGCTGGGGATTCGGGTGCCGGAGGAGCTGTCGGTCGTCGGTTTCGACAACACGATCCTGGCTTCGATTACCGATCCGCCGATGACCACGGTCGCCCAGCCGATCCGGGCGATGGGGCATCAGGTTGTGGATCTGATCGTGTCCGAGATCAATGAAACGAGCACGGTCAAACAACGTGTCGTATTGCTTCCCGAGCTCATCGTGCGCCAATCCACACGGGCTTTGCAATGAGGCAGGGCCCGTGTACCCATGTATGGGTCAATGATGTTTATCACAGAAAAATGAAAACGCTTCAAAAAATGGTTGACGAGAGCAAAAGGGTGGTGTATGATGCCAATTAAGGAAACCGCTTTCCTTATTTTCTGCCATCGTTTCAACACTCGCCAGTCATGTGACCTCACGAATTTTACACAATTCTGATCCATTCAACGAACTCCAGAAACAAATCACAGCTATAATCAAGGAAAATTAAGTTACTTGTCCATTTTCGGGCGCAGTATTCAAGATCTTCCGTAAATTCATTTTATCATTCAAGTTAACCGGTTAACCTTTCATTGTCCGCTTAAGGTAACCGGTTACCTTAAAACGTTCATTTCATAGGAACGGGGGAAAGGCATGGGTCAATTGGAAACTCAGACGANGGTCAAGCCGATGAGAACAAGGAACACATTGGCCAATCGCATGTGGAAGGTTCGATGGCTGTATTTCTTCATGGCTCCGGGGATCGCTTATTTTCTCATCTTTAAGTACTACCCCATGTGGGGCGTGTTGATGGCTTTTCAGCGATATCAGCCGCACGTTGGGATCTGGGGCAGCCAGTGGGTTGGTCTGAGGCACTTCCGGCGTTTCTTCAGCGAACCGGAATTCTGGATGTTGCTCAGAAACACCCTCTACATCGCCGCATTGGATCTGGTCATCTATTTTCCGTTCACGATCATTCTGGCGTTGCTGCTGAACGAGGTCCGTTCCGAGATCTACAAGCGAACCGTACAGACGCTGGTGTATGTGCCGCATTTCCTGTCCTGGGTCGTCGTCGTTGGCATCACCTATCTGCTGTTCACCACAGAGGGCGGAGTCGTCAATGAGATCATCGCTAGTCTCGGGTTCGAGAAGATCAATTTCCTCATGAGCGAGCAATGGTTCCGGCCGATGATCATCGGCCAGATAATCTGGAAGGATGCGGGCTGGGGAACGATCATCTTCCTCGCTGCTCTTGCCGGGGTGGACCCGAACCTCTACGAAGCTGCCCGCATCGATGGGGCCAATCGCTGGCGATTGCTCTGGCATGTCACCCTGCCTTCGATCCGCAGCGTCATCGTCATCCTGCTCATCCTGCGTATGGGCAACTTCCTCGATCTTGGGTTCGAGCAGATCTTCCTGATGCTGAATGCCCTGAACCGCGAAGTAGGGGAAGTGTTCGACACTTACGTGTATCGCGTTGGTTTGCAGCAGGGCCAATTCAGTTACAGCGCCGCCGTCGGCCTGTTCAAGTCGATCGTTGGCTTGATCCTCGTGATCGGGTCGAATTGGATCGCGAAGCGATTCGGCGAGGAAGGGGTGTATTGAGATGATCGACAGAAACCTCGGAAGCCGCGTGTTCGACTTCGTGAACATCCTCTTCCTGTCGCTGTTTGCGCTGGCTGCGGTGTTGCCGTTCATCTACGTGATCAGCTCTTCGTTTTCCGTCACATCGGGACTCATCCCTGAGAAATTTACGCTGGAGGCTTATCAGTACATCTTCTCTGCCAAGACTTTCTACAGAAGCTTGCTGGTCTCCGTCTATGTGACGGTCATCGGCACCATGATCCAACTGATCCTGACCTCGCTTATGGCCTATGGCTTGTCCTATCGCCATGTCCCGGGCAGGAGCATACTCCTGCTGATGGTGGTCTTCACCATGCTGTTCAGCGGCGGCATGATCCCGACCTACTTCGTTGTCCGTTCAACCGGGCTGCTGAACACCTTATGGTCGCTTATGATCCCGAATGCGATCAGCGCGTTTAACCTGATCATCCTGAAGAATTTCTTCCAGTCGATCCCGGACGAGTTGAAGGAATCGGCCAAGATCGACGGGGCGCATGAACTGGTCGTGTTGTTTAGGATCGTCATGCCTCTGTCCCTGCCGGCGATGGCGGCATTCGGGCTGTTCTATGCGGTCGGGCTATGGAATCAATATTTCAACGCCATTATGTATATCACCGACCAGACCAAATACCCGGTGCAGGTCGTGCTGCGGCAGGTCATCATCCTCGCTTACGGCAACATCGGCGATTCGACGGATANGGAGGACGTTCCGTACTACGGCCAGTCCATACGCATGGCGGTCATCGTGGTGGCGACGATCCCGATTATGCTGGTCTATCCTTTCCTGCAGAAGCACTTTGCCAAGGGCGTGCTCCTCGGTTCGGTTAAAGGATGATATGTTTGCAAGCACCTTCGTGCTGTGTATCTGTCATCTTTTAATAAATGAAAAAAATCAATGAAGAAATGAGGGTCAAGAACATGATGAGAAAGTATCGGTTCACCAAAGCACTTATCATCTTGATCAGTCTTCTCATGGTGCTGACTGCGTGCAGCAACTCGGGTTCGAACACTTCAAACCAGGGGCAAAACCCGAACACTCAAACCAATGCGAATAACTCGGGCAGCGGGGGAGGCTCACCGCAGGTCGAGGAGCCGCTGCCGCCTCTGGAATTGTACCTGATGTATAACTTCGACGGCGTTGAATTCCCGGAGCCGAACAACTACGTGCAGCAGAAGATCGAAGAGTTGACCAATACGAAGCTGACGATTCACGCCTTGTCCGGCCCGGCGTTTGAAGAACGGCTCCCGGTGATGATCGCATCCGGTGACATGCCGGACGCCATCCCGATTCCGAGACGGCACCAGAAGTTGCCATACATGATCCAGGCTGTTCAGGACGGGCTGTTCTGGGAGATCGGGCCGTATCTGGACCAATTCCCGAATCTGTCCAAGATCAATTCCAAGATTTACGACAATATCACCTATGACGGCAAAACTTACGGCATCCCGAGGGTTCGTCCGATGGCAAGACGCGCATACCAGTACCGTGCGGATTGGCTGGAGAACCTGGGCATGCAGGAGCCGAAGACGGTGGACGAATACTACGAAATGTTAAAGGCATTCACTTTTGGTGATCCCGATCAGAATGGCAAAGACGATACGTATGGCCTGGTTATGATGAAAGGGCAACCTCTGGCAGCCTACCACGCGCCTTTCTTCGGAGTACCGAACAACTGGATGGTCGCCGAGGATGGACAGTTCATCAAGGACGTGTTGACGGATGGCTATCTGGAAGCGCTGAAATTCACCAAGCGCCTGTATGATGAAGGCTTGATGAATGCTGATTTTGCGATTATCGACCGTCCAGAGTGGACCGCAGCCGTCGAGGAAGGCAGAGCGGGCGTGCGCATCGACGTTACGGGCTCGACGATCGGCATCGATGAAAATGTGAAGAAGAATGTCGGTGAGCATGCGAGCTTCAGCATGTTCAGCATCCTGGAGCATGGCCATGGCAAGCGGATCTTCATGGAAGGCGGCCACAACGGGTTCTGGGTCTTCCCGAAATCGAGCATCAAGACGGAAGAGCATCTGCTCAGGGTGCTGAAATTCTTCGACGACTTCGCTGGTGAGGAATTGGCCAACTATCTGACCTGGGGTGTGGAAGGCGAACATCACGAAGTGGTGGACGGCATCGCGAAGCGTCTGCCTGCTTTCTACGAGGGCTTCAACGATATGGTAGGGGCCTACAGCGCACCGATCGCTACATTGCCGATGGAAGTCAATGCGAAGCAAGGCGAGAAGAAACCGCTGGAGATCCTCGATGCTCAGCTCAATGCGGAAAATGAAAAGCATATGATCGCAGACCCGACCCTGCCGCTGGTATCGGAAACTTACCTGGAGATGGGCGCTCAGCTCGACACGATCCTGTCAGATGCAGACGTGAAGTTTGTCCTTGGCGAGATCGATGAAGAAGGCTGGAAGCGCGAGGTGCAGAAGTGGCGTGAGCGCGGCGGTGACAAGATCGCACAGGAATACGCGGAGGCGTACAAGAGAGCGCAGCAGAAATAATGCGCTGAGAAGCAGAACCATCCAGAAAAGCTTGAGGTTATCCTCAAGCTTTTCTGGAAACAGGCGGCGGTTGTATGAGCAAGCGGTGGATAGCAGTGGATATTGAAAAGAGCAAGGTTAGAACAAGAAAGAAGCGATCGATGGGGGACTTCACATGACACAGAAATTGCGGATCGGAATTATCGGCGCCGGCGGGATCGCCAGGGGCGCACACATCCCTAATTATTTGAAGCTTAAGGATCGCGTAGATGTGGTTGCGGTGGCCGATGTGTCCAAGGAAGCGGCGGAGCAATGCGCGAAGCAGTTCGCCATACCCGAGGTGTATGGAAGCTATGAGGAGATGCTGGAGCGATCGAAGTTGGATGCGGTAAGCGTCTGTACGCCGAACAAATATCATGCGGATGCGACCATCCGCGCTCTGGAGGCCGGATGCCATGTGTTGTGCGAGAAGCCTCCGGCGATGACGCCGGGGGAAGCGGAACAGATGGCGAGAACCGCGGAGAAGATGAACCGGCTCCTTACCTACGGTTTCCATTACCGTCATACCCAGCAGGTTCAGGCGCTCAAGCGGTTTATCGATGCCGGGGAACTTGGCGAGATCTATACGGGACGCATCACCGCTATGCGCAGACGGGGCATTCCAGGCTGGGGAGTTTTCACGAACAAGGAACTGCAGGGCGGCGGCCCGCTCATCGACATCGGCGTGCATATGCTTGATACCGCCCTGTATCTCATGGGTTATCCGGAGCCGGAAACGGTGTTCGCCTGCACGTATCAGAAGCTTGGGTCGAGACCCGGTGTCGGCTTGAACGGCTCATGGAACTGGCAGAATTTCTCGATTGAGGACATGGCGGTGGCCATGCTGCGGTTCCGGAATGGAGCGAGCCTGCTGCTCGAAACGGCTTATGCTGCCAATGTGGAACAGCGGGATGTGATGAAGGTATCGCTTCTCGGCGATGCGGGGGGAGCGGATGTATTTCCGCTGAAAATCTACCAGGAGAAGTACCAGACGCTGATCGATGTCACTCCGGTATACCTGCCGGAGAAAAGCCCTCGCGAGGCGATCATCGAGGATTTCGTCAGCAGTTGCCTGGAGGGCAGACCCGCCTTGTGCAGGCCGGCGGAAGGGACGATCCTGCAGCGAATCGTGAGCGCCATCTACCAGTCGGCGGAACAGAATCAGGCGATCCGGTTGTCACTGGGAGACGAGGATGATGAGCCTGGCACAGGCTTGAACGGTGTAAGTACGCAGTGGTCACAAGCCAGTGCCCCTTTAATCGTCGCGGAATCATGCGATTTGGGTATGACTCAAGATGAGGAGTGACACGCAGATGTTGTCTGTGGCGCTGTTAAGCAAGTGGCATGTTCATGCCAAGGATTATGCGCGCGAAGCCAGGGAGCATCCGGAGATTGAGATCAAGCTCGTATGGGATGAGGTGCCGGAACGCGGCCGGGAATGGGCCGGTGAGCTGGGTGTTCCATTTGAACCGCAGCTTGAGAGGGTGCTCGCTGACCCGCAGATCGATGGCGTCATCATCGCTGCGCCGACCAGCATGCACAAGAAGATCATGCTTCAGGCCGCAGCGCATGGCAAGCACATATTCAGCGAGAAGGTGATGGCATTGACGACGGAGGATTGCGAGGCGATCTTCCGCGCAGCAGATGTGCATCAGGTTCACATCATGCTGGCTTTGAAGCGACTCTGTGATCCTTACTATCTCTATGCCCAGCAACTGCTTGATCAGGGGTTCATCGGCAAGCTGAACCTGGTCCGCTGCCGGTTGGCTCATGGCGGCGGGCTGCCTAGGGAAGGCCAACCCTATGGGGAATTGCCGCTGCATTTCTACGATCCCGAGCAGAGCGGCGGAGGAGCGCTCATCGATCTAGGAGCGCATCCGATCTATCTCGTGAACCGGCTCGCCGGTCCGGCGAGCGGGCTGTATGCGAGGCTCAGCCGGTCGATCCGGCGGGAAGTGGATGATAATTCCGTTGTCTTGTTGGACTATGATTCCGGGGCGCTTGGCATCATCGAAGCGGGGTTCGTCAGCCAGAATTCCTTTCAACTGGAGCTGCATGGCACGGAGGGAATCTTGCTCATCGAGAAAGGGAGCGTTCGCGTCAGAAGCCGGCATCTCCATGGGAACGAGTGGGTGCTGCCGCAGGAACTGCCTGATCCGCTGCCAAGCCCGATGGCGCAATGGGTGAATCTGATTGTGCGCGGTGAAGAGCCGTCGATCACCAGGGAGGACATGCTAAGGCTCACGCAAATCAACCAAGCCGCCATACGTTCGCAACTGGAGGGGTGCAGGGTGCAACTGTAGGGGAGCAGACGTGCCGCCAGAACGTTTTCGGAAATGGAGGAAGAAACTTGAGAATCAATCTAGGCATTATCGGCGCAGGGAGAATAGGGAGGATTCACGCGACGCACCTGGCACGCCTTCCCGGGGTTCGGGTGAAGGCGATCTCGGATATTCAGATCGGTCAGGTGGCGCCATGGGCGGAGGAGCTGGGCATCCCCGTCATGACAACCGATAACGACGAGATCATCGAGGACCCCGAGATCACGGCGGTGCTCATCTGCTCTCCAACCGACACCCATCTGGAACTGATTCGCAGGTTGACCAGGATGGGCAAGCATATCTTCTGCGAGAAGCCGATCAGCTTCGATTACAAACAGACGAAGCAGGTGATCGACGAGGTGGCCAAGGCGGGATTGGTGTTCCAGACAGGGTTCAATCGGCGCTTCGATGCCAACTTCAAGAGAGTGAGGCAAGCGATCGTGGCTGGTGACATTGGCACGCCGCATATCATCAAGGTGACTTCCCGTGATCCCGAACCGCCGTCTTACGAATATATCAAGTCGTCGGGCGGCTTGCTAATCGATATGAGCATTCATGATCTGGATATGGTGCGGTACTTAAGCGGCAGCGAGGTGGAAGAGATCTATGTGCAGGGAGCGGTGCTTGTTGATTCGCGGATCGGGGAACTGGGTGACATCGATACCGCACTCATCACTTTGAAGTTCGAGAATGGGATGTTGGGCGTGATCGACAACAGCAGGAAAGCCGTCTACGGCTACGACCAGCGGGTTGAAGTGTTCGGGTCCAAAGGGAATATCGCGGTCTATAACGATTACCCCAACCAAGTAGAGTGGTGTACAGCCGATGGGACGCATCGGGATAAGCCGAAGTATTTCTTCCTGGAGCGGTACAAGGAATCTTATCTTGCAGAGATTCAGGCCTTCGTCGATGCGATACGGCACAACCAGCCTGCTCAGGTTGACGGCTTCGACGGATTGCAGGCCGAGCTGCTCGCCTATGCCGCCCGCAAGTCACTTGTGGAGAAACGGCCGGTGCGAATCACGGAGATGTTCGTGAGCTAAGGAGGTCTGATCATGTCAACGGTTCGATTGACGATGGCGCAAGCGCTCATTCGATTCCTCGACCAACAATACGTGTCGCTGGATGGCGAGGAGCGGAAGTTCTTCCGCGGCGTGATGGGGATATTCGGCCATGGCAATGTGACGGGTATCGGTGAAGCTCTGGAACAGGACCCGGGGAGCCTCATCTTCATCCAAGGCAAAAATGAGCAGGGCATGGTCCATGCGGCAACCGCCTATGCCAAGCAGCAGAACCGCTTGGAGACGTTCGCCTGCACGACCTCGATTGGCCCCGGAGCCTTAAATATGGTCACGGCGGCCGCCACGGCAACCGTCAACCGGATACCGGTTCTGCTGCTGCCAGGGGATATCTTCGCCGACCGCTGCCCCGATCCAGTCCTGCAGCAGGTCGAAGATCCGGGTGATTATACCGTATCGGCCAATGATGCGTTCAAGCCGGTTAGCCGGTACTGGGATCGAATCACGCGGCCGGAGCAATTGATGAGCGCCTGTTTACAAGCGATGCGTGTGTTAACCGACCCGGCTCTGGCGGGAGCCGTTACCTTGGCGTTGCCGCAGGATGTGCAATGTGAAGCCTATGACTATCCGCTGTCGTTCTTCGAGAAGCGGGTGCATCATCTCGACCGCCGTCCGGTGGCAGCGTCAGCCTGCCAGCGGGTTGGCGAGTTGATCCGGAAGAAGAAGCGGCCACTCATCATCGCAGGCGGCGGGGTGCATTATTCACAGGCGACGGAGGCCTTGCGGCAGTTTGCGGAACAGCTTCGCATCCCGGTGGCGGAGACCCAGGCGGGCAAGAGCGCGATGCCTTGGGACCATCCGCTCTACATGGGAGCGATCGGGGTGACGGGTTCGCTGGCAGCCAATCGCCTAGCCAAGGATGCGGATCTGATCATCAGCGTGGGCAGCCGCCTGCAGGACTTTACGACCGCGTCGAAAACCGCCTTCGCGAATCCTGACGTGGAGTTTGTCAATCTGAATATCCATTCGCAGGATGCGCTGAAGATGAACGGCCATCCGCTCGTCGGCGATTGCAAGGAGGGCCTGCTGGCGCTTCAGGCGGAGCTGGACGGATATCAGGCCGACTATCGCCTCGAAGAACTGCAAGCCTTGAAGCAGGAATGGGATGCAGAGGTGGACCGTCTATACGCGCTGGAGTTAGCGGAAGGTCTGGCGCAAACGGCGGTGATCGGCGCGATCAACGAAGCGATCGGCGAGGATGCCGTGATCGTGTGCGCGGCCGGCAGCTTGCCGGGCGATCTGCATCGCCTGTGGCGCAGCCGTCAGCCGAAAACCTACCATATGGAGTACGGCTTCTCCTGCATGGGATATGAGGTGGCTGGTGCCTTCGGCGTGAAGCTGGCGGAGCCGCAGCGGGAAGTGTACGCGCTCGTTGGTGACGGCAGCTACCTGATGCTGCACTCTGAGCTGCTGACGAGCATCCAAGAGGGCGTGAAGATCAATGTCATCCTGTTCAACAATGACGGCTACCAATGCATCCATAACCTGCAAAGAGCCCACGGCAGCTCGGGCTTCGGCAATGAGTTCCGCCGCCGTGATGACGGGGGAAGGCTGAATGGCGACTGGCTGGAGGTCGACTATGCCGGGTACGCCGCGAGCCTCGGGACCAAGACGTTCCGCGCAAACACCATCGGCGAGTTGCGGTCAGCCATCCGCCAAGCGCAGCGGGAGACTGTTTCAACGCTCATCGAGGTGAAGGTTCTGCCCGGCACGAATACGGACAACTACGAATCGTGGTGGCGGGTCGATACGGCAGCCGTGTCCCGCAGCGAGCGGGTGCAGCAGGCTTATCGCGACAATCTGCCGTACCTCCGGCAAGCGCGCCGTTTGCCATGATCGGATTAAGGAGGGGAGTTGTATGAGAATCCATCGGTGGAGCTTCGGCATATCGCCGATCAATTGGGTCAATGAAGACGATCACTCGATCGGGGATCATTATACCTTCGAGCAGTTGCTGGATGACTTCGCCAAGCTCGGTTTCTCCGGAACGGAGATGTGCCGCAAGTTCCCGCGGGACCCGATAGAGTTGAAACGGCGGCTTAAGGAGAAAGGGCTGCAGTTGACCTCGCAATGGAAGGGCGTCATCTTCTCGGACCCTGCCCTTCGCGAACAGGAGCTGGCCGCTTATCGGGAGCATGTGGCGTTTCTGCATCAGATGGGAGCAAGCCACGTCGTCACCTGTGAGATCGGCGGGTCGCCGCATGCTGATCCGCGGCGCGCTCCAGGCGCCGCGCAGGTTGAGCGCCTGAGCGGGGAGCAGTGGCGATATGTGGCGGAAGGGCTGGAACAGGCTGGACGGATCTGCCGGGAATACGGCATGAAGCTCGTTTACCATTATCACGCCGGCACGGTTGTGGAGGGCGGCGAGGAGATCGACCGGCTGATGAGCATGACCGATCCCGGTCTTGTCCATCTCCTCTATGATACCGGCCACGCTTATTACGGAGGCAGCGATCCTCTGGAACTGCTGAAGAAACATGCGGACCGAATCGCTTATGTCCACCTTAAGGATGTGCGAGGTGAAGTGCTGGAGCGGGTGCGGGCAGAGCGGATTCCATTTGTGGAGTCGGTGAAGAAGGGAGTCTTTACCGTTCCTGGTGACGGGAGCATCGATTTCGGGCCAATCTTTCAGGAACTGGACAGGCGAGGGTATGAGGGCTGGATGATCATCGAAGCAGAGCAGGACCCGCTCATCGCGGATCCATATTGTTATGCTGAGCAAGCCATTGCTTATATACGCGGGCTTACGGCAGGCCTGCCATCGGAAGAAGCGAGTTGACGAAGCGATTGGCGCAGACGAGATGATATGCGAGGGAGTGAGAGGATGAATCCGATTCGGTTTCCGGAGCATCGCGCGCTGGATTGCATCGGCATCGGACGATTGTGCATCGATCTGAATGCCAATGAGATTCACCGCCCGATGGAGGAAACGTTGACATTCACGAAGTATCTGGGTGGTTCGCCTGCGAATATTACCGTCGCCATGACCAGGCTGGGGTTACGAACCGGCTTCATCGGGAGGGTGTCGGATGACCAGTTCGGACGCTATATCCTGAAATACTTGAAGGACTTGTCCGTGAATACGGACAACATCGTGACCGACCGCTCCGGCAGCGTCACGGGGCTGGCCTTCACGGAGATCAAGTCTGCGACGGAATGCAGCATCCTGATGTACCGAGACAATGTGGCCGACCTGAAGCTGGAGCCGGGCGACATTCGGGAGGACTATATCGCTGGAGCGAAGGCGTTGCTCATCTCGGGAACAGCGCTGTCGAAGAGCCCGTCTCGGGAGGCGGTGTTCCTGGCGATCGATTATGCGCGCAAGCACGGTGTGGTGACGATCTTCGATATCGATTACCGGCCTTATTCATGGGCGACGAAGGAGGAGGTTGGCATCTATTGCCGGCTGGTTGCGGAGAAGAGCCAGGTCATCATCGGCGGCCGCGAGGAGTTCGATCTGCTGGAGCTGGCGAAGGATGGCCATGAGGCCGATGATCAGGCGACGGCACAATCCTGGTTCGGCTTTGCCGCACAGATCGTGGTGGTGAAGCATGGCGGAGACGGCTCCATCGCCTTCACGAAAGATGGCGGTGTCTGGAAGGGCCGAACCTTCCCGACGCAAGTGGTGAAGACCTTCGGCGCAGGGGATGCCTTCGCCGGCGCTTTCATCTATGGCCTGATGCAGGGGTGGGAGATACCGAAGTGCCAGTTGTATGGGAGTGCTGCGGCTTCGATCGTGGTGGCAAGCCACAGTTGCTCGGATGCGATGCCAACGTTGCAGCAGATCGAGGAACATATGCGCAAGTATGATTAATGCCGAAGGGAGAGGCGAAGCATGCTGGTCACTTTAAAACCGCTGGCCGATGAAGCAGCAGAGCAGCCGTACGCGATTCCCGCGTTTAATGTATTTGGCTATGAGGACGCGACCGCCGTAATCCGGGCAGCCGAAGCGGTGCAGGCACCGGTGATCCTGGCGGTTAATATCCCGGCGATCCGCCATATGCCGTTGCCTTATCTTGCGCCTCTCCTGCTGCAAGCGGCCCGCGATGCCGCGGTTCCGGTCTGCGTGCATCTGGATCATGGGCAAGATCTGGCGACGATTCAGGAGGCGATCGCCCACGGGTTCTCTTCGGTGATGTTCGATGGTTCGCAATTGCCGCTGGAGGAGAATATCGCCGTGACGAAGGAGGTCGTAAGGCTGGCGCGGAAGCATGGCGTCAGCGTGGAAGCGGAGGTCGGGTCGGTTGGTTACAGCGACCCGTCCATGAAGCTGAAGCACGAGTTGTCTGACCCGGCAGAGGTGGAACGCTTCACAGACGAAACAGGGGTCGATGCGGTGGCGGTATCCATCGGCACGGTACACCGGATGGAGGAGCAGACGGCGTCCATACGGTTCGGCCTTTTGGCCGAGATTGAACAGCGCGTCCGTACTCCGCTGGTGATCCATGGTTCGACGGGCGTCCCGAACAGAGATCTGCGCAGATTGGCCCAGGCACGCGTGGCGAAGATCAATATCGGGACGGCATTGCGCATGGCATTCGGGAATTCGCTGAGGGAACAGATGGCGGCTGATCCACATGTCTTCGACCGGATCGTCCTGTTCAAGCAAGCGATGGAGGCGGTCAAGCAGGCCGCGATCGATAAGTTTCACCATCTGGGATGGGGGGCTGACAAGTGAACACGCATGTCTTATATAATTATATCAACGGTCAATGGCGGGAAGCGCTTACAGATCGATATGAAGAGGTGCCGAATCCCGCAACGGGCGAGACACTGGCCAAGGTCCCCCTGTCCAGCCAGGAGGATTTGCAGCGCGCGGTGGAGGCGGCGCAAGCAGCGTTTCAGGATTGGAAGCGGGTACCCGTTCCGAAGCGTGCCCGACTGATGTTCAGGTTCCAACAACTGTTGGTGGAGCATTGGGACGAGCTGGCCGAGATGATCACCCGGGAGAACGGCAAGAGCTACAAGGAAGCCTATGGGGAAGTGCAGCGCGGCATCGAATGTGTGGAGTTTGCCGCCGGTGCGCCGACTTTGCTCATGGGCAGCACGCTTCCCGACATCGCCACGAATATGGAATCCGCTATGTACCGTTATCCCCTTGGGGTCGTTGGCGGGATCACGCCATTCAACTTCCCGATGATGGTCCCATGCTGGATGTTTCCGCTGGCGATAGCCTGCGGCAACACCTTCGTCCTGAAGCCATCGGAGCGGACCCCGCTGCTCGCCAATCGCCTGGCTGAACTGCTCGCGCAGGCGGGCTTGCCGGACGGGGTGTTCAACGTCGTACATGGCGCGCATGACGTGGTGAACGGGATGCTCTCGCATCCGGGCATCGCGGCGATCTCCTTCGTCGGTTCGCAGCCCGTGGCGGAGTATGTGTACAAGACCGCAGCCGCAGCGGGCAAGCGGGTGCAGGCGCTGGGCGGTGCGAAGAACCATNCGATCGTGATGCCCGATGCCGATCTTGACCTGACGGTGAAAGAGATCATCGGCGCAGCCTTCGGTTCGGCGGGGGAGCGCTGTATGGCTTGTTCTGTCGTGGTCGCTGTTGGCGATGTCGCAGAGCCGTTGGCTCGGCGTCTCGTGGCAGAAGCGAAGAGCTTGAAGATCGGCAATGGCCTGGAGGAAGGCGTCTTCCTCGGTCCCGTCATTCGTGAGTCCCACAAGCAGCGGACGATCGGCTATATCGAATCGGGCATCGAGCAGGGGGCTGTCCTGAAGCTGGATGGGCGACTGGCGGAAGCCGCGCAGGGGACGGGTTATTTCCTGGGTCCGACGGTGTTTGATCATGCCCGTCCGGATATGAGGATCTGGCAGGATGAGATCTTCGCGCCGGTCTTGCAGATGGTGCGCAAGGATACGCTGGAGGAAGCGATCGAACTCGCCAATCAATCGGAATTCGCCAACGGCGGGTGCATCTTCACGAGAGATGCGAGAGCGATCCGGCAGTTTCGCGAGGAGATGCATGCGGGGATGCTCGGGGTCAATGTGGGGGTTCCTGCGCCGATGGCATTTTTTCCTTTCTCCGGGTATAAGAAATCTTTCTACGGCGACCTGCATGCCAACGGGCGCGATGGAGTGGAGTTCTACACCCGCAAGAAAATGGTCGTCGCGCGGTACGTCTAGTTGGCGAGACGCTGAAAGCCAATGGATGGTGTAAAACGTGAAGCTGGGGCGCAAGCGATAGGAGACGGAGAGGCGGGAATGCATATGTCAACAGTACAGCGAAAATTAATATCGTTAAATGATCAGGAAGTGGCGGAAGCCCTGGAACTGCAAGTCCGGGAACCGGGCAGCCGTCATGTGGGCGGAATCCGCAATCGGATGACCGGGATCCCCAATCCCAGCCATGTGGGAACGGCGAGCTATATGGCTGCCATGGGAGCGGCCTTGGTCCTGCCGGAATCTCGGTATTTCCGCGATGAGCAGGTGATCGCTGCACTGGATCGAGCGGCGGATTATATGCTCGGGCGGCAGCATGAAGACGGAACGATCTCGCTTGGCAGCACGAACTTTCATTCGCCGCCTGATACCGGGTTCGTCGTGACGGGTTTCGTCCAATTGTATCGCCTGCTGGCTGGCGCCAAGGATGAACGGGTCAGGGCGATCGCGGACAAATTGAAGCTGTTCCTAGAACGCACGATACCCGCTATGCTCACCGGCGGCTGCCATACGCCCAATCACCGATGGGTGATGACGGCAGCCCTCGGTTCGCTGTATGACCTGTTCGGCATGGAGGAGCTGATCCGGCGTGCGGATGAATGGCTGTCGGAAGGAATGGATTGCACGCTGGACGGGGAATGGACCGAACGGAGCAACGGGATCTACAACACCGTCAGCGACATCATGCTGTTCTATGCGGCGACATCCCTCAAGCGGCCGCAATTGCTCGATTATGTGCGGAGAAATCTGAAGATGATGACGTATCTGCTTCATGGGAATGGTGAGGTTGTGACCGACTATTCCGGCAGGCAGGACTATGGAGTCGTTCATGATCTGTCGGGATATTTCCTCATCCTGCGGATCATGGCGGCCCTTGACCGCGATCCGTTGCTGGCGTCGATGTACGACCTGGCGCTGGAGAAGCTGACGAGCCTCGGTCCTGTTAACAATCATGCGCTGCTGGGGTCACTGATCTTCCCGGCTCAGTTGGATGATCTGCCCAGACACCCTCTGCCGGAGGAGTATGAGGTGATTCTGAATGAACATCACCCGGTGGACCGGGATCTGGAGAGAATGAAGGAGGTCGGCCACCACTCGCAGATCGAGCACAGCAGCATGCATACCTCCTTCGGTTCGCCGGTTGCCAGGGTTCGCAAGCATAAGACCAGCGCCACCGTGATGACCCGCAATACCAGCATCTTCTCGCTGCACCATGGAGATGTGAAGCTGCTCGGCGTGCAGATCGGAAGCATGTTCATGCCGGGCGTTGTGGAGATGCAGGCGCTGCGCAAGACGCCTGAAGGTTACGAGATGAGCGCCTTACTGGAGAAGGGTTATAACGGACCGATTCCTGCACAATACCTGGGGCGGTTTGGAACCGACAAGGTAAGCCCCTGGTATCTGCTGCCCCATCAGCATCGTCCTCGGACTCATGTGCAGCAGCATCGGATCGCCGTGAAGATCAGACAGCGAGACTTGCTCTGGGAGATCGAGATAACAAGCGATGAGATGGAGGACGTTCTGACGCAGATCAGCTTCTTCTTCCCGAAGGAGTGCTCCATAACCGGTGAAGGGATCGCTTCGGGGGAAGGGGATACGAAGCTGTGGACTGGCGGGTCCATCCTCTGCTCGGCGGGCGGGGGCCGGATGGAGATTGCAAGCGGCCAGCAGGACCATCTGTTGTGGGAGATTCGCAATGCAGACACTCCCCGCGGCGTTCAGACGTTGAAGGTGAACCTGCTCACGCCGTTCAGCAAGACTTTCCGCATCCAATTGTCCTGAAATGGGGGAAATCTATGATCAGCAAACAAGGCTATTCCTTCTCCACCATGTGGAATCTTCGCAGGCATACGGTCGGACGGGCGATCATGGAAGAGATCAAGAGTCTCGGCTTCGAACAGGTGGAGTTGAATTACAATGTAACGGACGCGCTGCTGGAGACGATCATCCCGATGATCGAGCGGCAAGAGATCCGAATCTCCAGCGTGCACAACGTCTTCCCGTTCATCGACGACAAGGATTATGATACGGATTCGGTGATGCTCGGATATGACGATGAGGACAAGAGGCGGCGGGCAGTGGAACTATTAAAGCGCTCGGTGGATTATGCGCATCGCTTCGGGGCGAAGGGCGTCGTCGTTCATCCGGGAGAGGTTCCCTTCGATTACAACATCGATTCGTCGCTCAAGAAGCTGTGGCATGAGCATGGCAAGGATTCGCCGGAATACCAGGCGTTATGGCGCGAGATGAAGGAGCGTCGCGATGCGCTGGCGCCGATCTATGTCCGTCGGATCCAAGACAGCCTGGATGAAGTGTGCGATTATATCGCGCAGAAGCAATACGAGGTGAAGATCGGCATCGAGACCCGTTCCAGATGCTATCAGATTCCGACGTTGCAGGAAGCAAGTCAGATCATCGACAATCTGCAAGGCGCACCGGTGTACCTGTGGTATGACATCGGTCATGGCATGATGATGGAAGCAATGGGCTTATACGAAAATGCGAAAGAAATCCAAACGATGAAGCATAAGGTGTTGGGCGTCCATATCCACGAAACCGTCAACATGTTGGATCACTGGTGTCCATACGTGCACAGCGGGGATGATCTTACCTTCGATGCCTTTCTGCCGGTGATCGACGCGGCGCCGATCAAGGTGTATGAGCTGCGGGCGCCGTGCACGGTTGAGGAGATCGAGCGAAGCCATCAGATCATGACGCGTAAGATCAAACAGATGAGGGGCGAGGCGGATGAAGGAGCTGGCGATCGCTAAGCGATATGCGCCGATCTTATACTTCGACCGGAAGGAGCCGTTCTTCCCCGTCCGGGTTGGGGTGACTGTGCTGCGTGAGGCCGGGGCTTCGCCGTCCTTCCGCCGGACGTTTCCTTTCCACGATGAACGGCTGGACTTGATCGTCGAATACGCGATCTATTGGGACTTCGATATTCAGCATCTCTATGAGTTGGAGCACGTTTGGGTCTATGTGGCCAAGGATGGCAGCGTCCTGGACGCAGAAGCTAGCTTTCATGGGAAGTATTTCAAAGGGCTGCTCAAGGACCGGTCTAATCTCGAGGATACTCACGTGATCCTGTACTCGCAACCAGGCAAGCACGCTTTCTCGCCGATGGTGGAGTTGTTCGACCTCATTCCCGATCTGCGCACCTGCACGGATGAAGGAGCGGGAGCGGCGGGGCTAATCATCACGGCACCTTTCGCCGGAAGTTATGAGACGAGTGAACATATAGATCAATTGGTGAGAGCCTATCTGCAAGAGTTCCGCTTTCAGCCGTCGATGGTGTTTGAGCGGTATGAGATTCCGGAAGAGATGCTTGTTCCATGGGAGATTCTGCGGCAGGAAGTGCCGGAGCGGATTCGTGCAATTGTGAAGCAACTTGAAGAGAGATAGATTCGCTCGATGGGGCATTGCGCTGTTCGCGTCAGTCGAAAGGAACAACACAGGCTCCACCTTCTCCGTGGGCCGCAACTCCGGCCGTAGCGGAACGCCATTCCGTTATTTCTGGCAAAAGGGGTGTTATCGCCAAGCTAACGGGACGCCGTTCCGCTTCATATGATGATAAACGGCCGAGGATCACCTCCTACCTCGGCCGTTTATTATCATGTCCGATCCTGATGGGCTTGATGCCATGATGCTCCTACAGTTGATCCATCATAGAGTGAAGCCAGGAAACCCTGCTCCAAATCACGCTTGACCGTTCAATTCATTCTGCAGTTGCTCCAGGAAGGCGACCATAAATGCATGTCTATGTTCCGCCATCTGTCTGCCTTTGTCGGTGACCATCCGGTCTTTCAACAGAAGCAGCTTTTCGTAGAAATGGGTGACCGAGGCCGTTGATTTGGTGCGGTATTCTTCGACGGACATCTCGGTTCTCGCCACTTCGGATTCATCATACAGCTTGCGCCCCTTGGCTCCGCCGTAGGCGAACGTCCGCGCAATCCCGATCGCACCGATCGCATCCAGGCGGTCTGCATCCCGCACGATCTTGGCTTCAATCGTCTTCGCTTCCAGCTCGTTCCCGCCATTATACGACACGGAAGCGATGATGTCGCGGATATGCTGGCGCTGATCGTCTGTCAGATCCAACGCGCGGAGGATGCGCTCCTCCGCCTCTTTCGAATCGGCATACTTAGGATCACTTACGTCGTGAAGCAACACGGCCAACCGGACGATCTCGCCGTCTGCCTCGGGCTCTGTCTCCAGGATGGCCTCCGCATTCTGATACACGCGCTCGATATGTTGATAGTCATGGCTGGCATCCATGTTGTCGTAGATGGATCTCACCATTTCTTTACAGATTGAAATATGATCCATGTTAACAATCTCCTGTAAGTGTCAAAATACTGTGCTTATGTTACTTGAAGCGCGTTGCATTTGCAACCGAATACGGGTTATTGGCGAGATGAAGGCTATGAGGTCAGATTCACGGTTGGCAGAGGATGTATGGTGTATGCATATCATGATGGACGATGAGTCTAGCCATGAATCTGGCCAACCGGACATGGTCAATGATGTGGTCTTGGAAATGTTGCTTATTGAAGATGGACAGTGGGCATGATGTAGGCCCGCCTATCGGCAGGCCGGACTTCATCTGCGTCTGACGCTGTAATATCTCATAGCGGCCGGAACCCCTCTGATTTCCAGCACCCCTTGATAGATGAGCTCCCTTACGCGGTATTCAAAAAATGAGTGATCCATATCCTGCTCACAGTTGCCAAGGGCCTGTCCGATCAGGCGGGCGGACTTGATGAACTCGTATGTGCCGCTCTTGGAAGGCGGACTAAGTTCGTCCAGGGTCTTAAGCAAGTACGAATCAAAATAATCAACCGGCACCTCCTCGATTGCGCCGTTCCGCCATATGCGCAGGAATCCGCCCTGCTTCGAGATCGCTTGCCATTCTTCGGCTAGCTGTGCGATGTCGGCTGCTGCCAACGGTCGTGCGGCGCCATCAACTCTGGCGAGCGCCTGCTGAAGTTTGCTGGGCGGGATCTCCCCGGAGCGGAGATATTCGATCCGGGCGTCTGGTCGGTTGTACAACTCCTCGCAGATCGCGCAGGCGTCGCAGATATGAATCGGATTCGGCAGATGACGAAGCAGATGCATCGCATAACGCATACCGGCTTGTTCCCGCACGCTGCGGCTCGTCCAGACGATGATCCGGGCCTGTTCTGGTACAAGCTTCAACTTAGTCTGCGTTTGGAGGTATTCCTCCTCAACCTCTTCAAAGGTGAGTTCCACGGCGTCTGTGAAGTTCAACTGGAACCATTCACACCGGGCCTTGCGCCCATCCGGTGCATCCAGGTTGGCGATCGGGCCGATCGCATAATTGTCTGTTATCACCACGAGTTTATGCGTTTCCGCCATGCCAAGTTCGGTAAGAGCCCGCCGCATGCTGCCGGCGAAGGAATCTCCAATCACGATATGAACATGGGTACAGCCCTGTGAAGGGTCCCAGATGTTCGACTTGTCCATGTGGCCCACCAACTGATCATGCAGTTCGATCAGTTGATGGGCCGGATCATAAGGGGAATTCCGTTGTTCCTTCATATGGCGGATCTGGCTAAGAACGAATCGCAGATAGGATCTTACTGTTTCATTGCTGAGTTGATCGACGGTATTTTTGATATCCATGAAGTCGTTCATCTTCCTCGGTCCTCCTTCACCCGGGGGGGAGTTGGCAATGCCAAACCAATCTGTACTTGGAGGCGCATGATGTCCAACAGAACTCGGCCTCGCGCCATATATTGTCATATGTCATATACCAAGAGAATACCATGATACAATCGCTGTGTCGATACAGGTTCGGTGTCGCCGGGATGGAGTAGGTGGTGTCCGGTGAATTGCGGGTAGTGGCGGGGTTTGGGCGCTAACGGAACGTGGTACCGCTATTTACGGCAGATGAGGGAAGTACGGCCAGCTAACGGAACCTGGCTCCGTTATTTTGCATTTTGGCAAGGAAATGATCTGCTTAATGGTTAAATAACGGATCGACGTTCCGTTAGCATCTGGAAAATGGGCGATTGGCGCCAAATAACGGAATGACGTTCCGTAAGGTCAGCGGAAGGCAGGTCGTTGGAGCGGGAGGAGCATTTGATAATTGCATGTTGGATGATTTTCTTGACATTTCACTGGCGGACAAGCGATTATACGATTATATGTATGTGATCGGTCGAACATCATGAAACGCATATAGAAGGTGGCATGGCATTTGAGACTATCAGCGTTGAAGACAAGCATGGCTAAGGGGATTTGGCATTGGTTTGACATCGTCTATGCGGCCGTGCGCACCTCCTGGCTGGTACTGGCCTTAAGAGATTTGATCGCGAATCCAGAACGCATCCTCCCGGCATCCCATCCCATCATTACAACTGGCGCCATCGGGCTGATCGCCTGTTGGATCACCGCATGTTATTTGATTCCGCTCATATTCTATTTCTCCCGGAAGCTACAACCATACAGCCCGATGATCGAGCTGGTCCTGATCGCCCCGCTGATCCTGTTCCTGGCAGGAGAACCGTCAGCCTTTGACCTGTATAATCTGCCCGTATTCACGATCGGCTACTTCACTTTCCGCAGGCGATATGTATGGCTCTATGTTCCAACCGTCATCCTCATCCCTGGCCTGGCAGGCGTGATCTATGATTACCCCATCGGGCAGATCGCCAACGAATGGCTGGACAATTCGATCATGTTCATCATCGGCATCTGCTTCCGTGTGATGATTAACGCTCATCTGAGGATGCAAGCGATGGTGCAGATCATCAAGGATCAGAATCAAACCCTCGAACTGTATGCCAGGCAGATCGAGCAACTGACGATCGTCGAGGAGCGAAATCGCATCGCCAGAGAGTTGCATGACACGGTAGGCCACACGTTCACGTCAACCATCCTGGGGATGGAAGCCGTCTACTATCAGATAGATGCTTCTCCCGCGGCAGCCAAGGACAGCTTGAAGCAATTGATCGAGTACGCGCGTACAGGCTTTACCGATGTCCGCAGGAATATCCACCAGATGGCGGTTTATGAAGCGGAGCGGTCTCTGAGCAAGAGCCTGACGAAGATCTCCGAGGATTTCGGCGAGTATACGGGAACACAGGTAACCGTGGAGGTCATCGGGGAGGAGCCGGACAAGCTGTCTGCTTCCGAAGCGGTCCGCGTCGCTCTGATCCGTTGTTTGCAAGAAGCGTTGACCAATGCGAAGCGTCACGGTCATGCGACGGAAGTGCATGTGAAGCTGAGATACGAACCCGGACAGATCGCGATGACTGTTAGCGACAACGGCATCGGCCAAGAGCAGATCGAGAGCGGCTTCAGCCTGAATGCCATGAACAACCGGATCGCCACCTTACATGGAACGCTCGAGATCAGCTCCAAAGTTCATCTGGGAACGAGCGTCACTTGCACCATACCTCTGAAAGCGGGTTGAGAATATGAAATCGATCAAAGTCATCATCGCGGAAGACCAGTTGCTCATCCTGAACAGCCTGAAAATCATCTTGAATGCAACCGAGGATATCGAAGTTGTCGGTACGGCGCTTAACGGCCAGGAAGCTCTGCACCTGATCGAGCAGCTTCAGCCAGATATCGTGCTGATGGATGTCAACATGCCGGTCATGGACGGGCTGGAAGCCACAAGGCTCGCTAAGGAGAAATGGCCTTCCATCAAGATCATCATGCTGACCACCATGCAGACAAGGGAATCGGCTGTTGGCGCTTTAAATGCCGGAGCGGAAGGGTATATCCTGAAAGCGATCGACCCGATGGACTTGGCTGCAGCCATTCGTCTCGTCAGCCGGGGAGAGACGATGATATCCCAGGAAGTCGCCAGGCTGCTGTTCGCAAGGCCCATGGGCGAACCCAAAGCTCAGCCGCAAGCTGGCGAGCTGGAGGAGCTGTCGGAAAGAGAGCTGGAGGTTCTGAAATGTTTGGCCGATGGCTTGAGCAATGCCCAGATCGCGCAGAGGTTGTTCCTGTCCGAAGGCACGATCAGGAATTACATCTCCAGCATCTACAGCAAATTGAACGTGCATAGCCGGATCGAAGCGGTGAAGAAGGCGAAGGGATATTTGTAATGCCTGTAATGAGCAGTCTGAAAATGGAATCGTGTCTTGTTCTTGCTCTGGAGAAATCCGGGGCTTTTTTGTTTCATATGACATGCCCATGACAATCTCATGACAACCTTCACTATGTGGATATGACAGCCATTCGGTACGATGGGATCATCAATTGGAGGTTCAAGCGAATGAACCGTATGACCAGGGAGTGCATGAGAGATGTTTAAGAAGTTATTCGCTTTGGTGAAAGCAACGGTATTTGCACTGATTGTGTCGTTGCTCGGACTTGGTTACACCGAGCTTCCCGAGTTTTCCTCCGAGAATCAGGAGAAAAGGCAGAGAAGCGAAGCTGATTGACCAAGGAATCCAGGTGTGTATGGGAATATGATTGCGGATATGACACCATTGGCGAAAGCTAGGGTGTTTACGTTTGTGGGTATGTGGCTTGGAATCGGATGCTCTCTGTTGCCGGAAATCTCCTCTGAGTTGAACCAGTTTCGCACTTTTCACCGATAGCGACTCCTCGATGGCCGAGATCCTGGCGGGGGATACGGTAGGCGTTCAGTTGGTTCTGTACACGCTGGTTGACTGGTTCACCATCAAGAGGTTGACACGCACAGCCCTTTAGTAGAAGGAGGAGGTTGCACATGATTAGGAAGCTGCTGCTAATATGCTTGTCCATGATTCTGCTTGCGGGTACGGTTCCTATGACTATTCTGGCATCGCAGGCTGGGTCAATGCCGGAGATACAAGGCGAGGGAAACGCGAGCGGCTATATGGGGCAGGATGAGATTGATCAGGAGACGTTGGAGCGAATCCACGAATATGTTGCCAGACAGTTTGAGGTGAATGATGTGGTTGGCGGATCGTACGCCATCGTGCATGCCGGGGAGGTCATCGATGCCAGGGGGATCGGCGTTGTTGATCTTAAGAGCCGGAAACCGGTCACGCCGGAGACGGTGTATGCGGTGGCTTCCGTCACCAAATCCTTGACTGCAGCGGCTGTCTTGAAGATGTATGAACAAGGGATGATCGAGCTGGATGCACCGGTGCAAACCTATATCCCCTGGTTCACCTATCGTGACCCGGAACGTTCGGCGAGAGTGACGATCCGCCACCTGCTGACGCACGCAGCCGGAATTCATCGCTTCGAAGCCGACGGATCGGTGTTTCAGGATGAACGGGAGAACCGGCATTCCCTGGAGCGGACGGTACGGGCGCTGAGCACGGTGTCCATGACTGACGAACCCGGCACGAAAGGGGCTTACTGCAATAGCTGTTACAACGTGCTTGGCCTGATGATTGAAGAGGTGGCTCGAACGGATTATGAGCAGTATATGAAGGATGTGCTGTTTGGGCCTTTGCACATGGACAGCACGTCGTTTGATCCGAAGGCGGCGGAAGATGCGGCCACCGAGTATAACTGGGTGTTCGGCTGGAAGAGGCGTTCAGAGAGCAATCTGGAGGTGTTCGGTGAAGGGCAGAACCCCGAGGGCGGCATTTATTCCAACGTGATCGATCTGTCCAAGTATCTTGCAGCGATGTTGGGGACAGGCGAGTATCCGCTGCTCAGGCAGGACACGTTGGAGATATCGCTGAAGGGCGAGATCGAAGCGGACGAAGGATTCCGCTATGCGATCAGCGGGTTCGAAGACGGTATGCTTGGGGATACACGCGTGCTCTACAAGGCGGGGGACGGAATCGGGTCAGGTGCGGTGATCGTGCTGCTGCCGGAGCAGAAGCTGGGCATCTCACTCCTGATCGGCGAATCCATTCCCGAGCTGGGTCCGCCTCTGGCATTCGCCATCGCGAAGATGCTGTTGGGCGAAAATCCGGAAGATATCGAAGTTGGCGTTACGTTCTGGAGGCTGGTGGGATGGATATCGCTTGGCTGCGCTGCCATCGGCCTGCTGCTTCTGGCTGGCCTGCTGCGTTCGATCATGCCGCTTAAGCGGGCGAAACGGCGGATAAGACGCGGGCTTATCGTCAGCCGGGCTGTTGTATGCCTGATCATCAGCTTGCCAATCGCCTACCTGTTGGTCGCCGTGCGCCCCACTCAGATCGGCTTCTACGGGTATCCTTATGATCTGGCGATCGGAATGATCGCGATGATGGCATCAACCGCATTGTGGGCGGTATACAGCGTGATTCAACTGTCGACCAGCAAAGTGAGGGGTAAGGGATGAACATGCTGATCATGGTCGCTGTGCGGCTTCGGTGGCCCGTGATCCATAGAGTTGAAGCGCTTGACGCGCCATTGATGAAACACCATCCGTAACCGGGTGGTGTTTGTGTTTGGAGTCGCGTGGCTCGTGAGCGGTCGCGGGGAAGCGAGGATGATCTTAGTTAAGGAACGTGGTTCCTCGAATCGCGGCAGATGGGGGTGTTTCGGGCTAACCAACGGAACGAGGTTCCGTTATTTTACTTTATGGCAGGGGAATTGATCGACGTAGGGCTGAATAAAGAATCGACGTTCCGTTAGCATCTGGAAACTGGACGAGATGCGTCAGATAACGGAATGATGTTCCGTTAAGATAGCGGAAGGTGGGTTGCGATCAATTCCTAGTAAATCTATTTACATTGAATGTTTTATCCGTTAAGATCATGATTAGACGAATGGGTCGCTTTTTATACATTTTACATCTAGGGTTCAAACTTTAGCGTTCTAAATGTTGGGAGTTGGCATCATGTCGGCACCGGGGCAAGGTTCCATGGAGTTGAGGAAAGTTCATGCCGCCAAGATCAGCGATATCATCTTCGAGCAATTGAAGGAAGCCATCATCCCGTTCTCGCCAAAGAGCTGATGCAGGAGCATGTCGTGAGCACTGCGCAGAGCATATACGAAAAGTTGATTTCATAGCCAAGTGAAGGGTGTCATCCAAGATCTACATGTCGCGAGGTGGGATAGGAAATGAAGATACAACAGTTGTTGCAGGATGCAAAGAACCTGCAGGAGCAATTGGTTGCTTGGAGGAGGGACTTTCACCGCCATCCCGAGCTTGGCTTCCAGGAGAAGCGAACAGCGTCCATCGTAGCCGATTATCTGCAAGGACTTGGGCTGGACGTGCAGACGGGAATCGGCGGAACCGGCGTAACCGCCTTGTTGCGCGGGGAGGAAGAGGGTCCGACCATCGCGCTTCGTGCCGATATGGATGCTCTTCCGATCGAAGAGGCAACCGGAGTCGAATATGCTTCACAGAATCCGGGCATAGCCCATCTGTGTGGACACGATGCTCATACGAGCATCCTGATGGGGGCGGTGAAGCTGCTCACCGGCCAGCATCGTCCGGCCAGAGGAAATGTGAAGTTCATCTTCCAGCCTGCGGAGGAAGGACTGGCAGGGGCGGCGGCCATGATCCGCGATGGTGTGTTGGAGTCGCCTCGCGTGGACGCCATCGCCGGGCTGCATGTGAATCCGGCGCTTCCGGTGGGAAGATTCAACGTTTCGAAGGGCGTCGCATATGCCTCCGTGGATACGATCGAGCTACGCATCATCGGCCAAGGCGGGCATGCGGCCAGACCGCATGAAGCGATCGACTCGATCGCCGTCTCTGCACAGGTGATCAATGCGATCCACAGCATGACGACCAGGTGTATCGATCCGCTGGAGACTATTGTCATCACGATCGGAAAGATCGAAGGGGGATACATGGAGAACGTCATCGCTCCAGAGGTACGTATGCGTGGCACGATTCGAACCTTGTCGGCCTCGGTGCGGAAGAAGGTTCCTGAGCTACTGCGGCGCACGATTCAAGGCGTGACGGACGCATTCGGCGCCTCCTTCGAGCTCACCATCCACGAAGGATATCCTCCGGTCTTCAATGACGACGGTATGGTCGAATTCTTCGGCGATACGAACGAGCTGCTGTTCGGAGAACGGCGGTGGGAGTTCACAAGTCCGTCAACGGGCGGGGAGGACTTCGCCTATTATGCCGAGCGAATCCCGGGAGTTTACTTCCGGCTCGGCACCAGCAATGGAGATCCGAGCACCTCATATCCGCTGCACCACCCGAAGTTTAATCTGGATGAAACGGCATTGCCTCTGGGGTCAGCGATGCTGGCAGCGATCGCGATACATTACCTGGAACAACACGTTAGAGACTAATGCAACCATGGCAAAAGCAAGATAGAATTCCCCCGTGCAGCGCAATTCCACGCGCACAAGAGACCATCACGGAAGATCGCTACAAGGCTGTGCTTCCCATACATGTGCCCGTATGCGATGGAACGATGCAAGCGGGAGCGGCCAGAGCCGGTTCGTACGGCCGCGGAGCGTGCGGTTGCCTGCCAGGAACCGTCCAGCAATTTTGAAAGGAGCGAGAATCGGATGGGCAATCGAATCATCACCGCAGATCTTCTACATGAATATCAATGGGCCGGTGATCCGTCCGTGCATCCGAATGGGCAGTTGGCNGCGTATGTTCACCGCAGGACGAACCGGGAGCGGGACCAGTATTCGACTCATATCCGCGTGATCGCTCTGNACGGTAGCAGAGATGAAGCATGGACGAACGGGACACAGGACAGCGCTCCAGCGTGGTCACCTGACGGCGAATGGCTCGGCTTCTTACGGCCGGACGACGGTATCAGACAACTGTTCGGGATACGCTCAGCAGCTGAGACACCGCGACTGCTCGCAAGCAGCAAACGAGGAATCACCGACTGGATCTGGTCTCCGGATGGCGGGCGGATCGCGTATACGACTCGAGTCAGCCTTGACCCGAAGCGGGAAGCGTGGACTCGGGAGGAAGAGAGAGGGTATGCGTCACGACGGGGTGCCACCTATGACCGGTACATCCCGCGTGCTGAAGGAGCTGGCTGGTGGGACGGGCTGTACAGCCATCTGTTCGTCACGGAGCCCGGGTCCATGCAAGCGACGAGACTCACAGACGGACCTTATGAGATATCCCAGCCGATGTGGGCACCCGATGGCCGATCGATCGCTTATCTGTCCCACATCCATGCTGGAGATCCGAATCTGGACGGCCTGGAACCGCAGAGAGGACTGTATATTCTGTCTCTGGAGGATGGCTCCAGGGTGCAGGCTGTTCCAGGAAGCTATGCGATCGATCGCTATGCCTGGTCGCCTGACGGTTCGACGCTGGCCTTCATCGGCCATGACGGCCGGTATGGCGCGGGAACACAACTGGCGCTGTACGTGGTTGATCTGAAGCGGCCAGGGAGCGAAGCGATCATCAGGCTGTCTGCGGAAGATGTTCAGCTCGGCGTATCTGTGCTGAACGATATGACGATCGGGCAGAGCGTGTCCGGGCCATTCTTCGTATCCACGCCGCATGGGCTGGCGGTCGCAGCGGTGGTGACGCGCGATGGGGAGACGCAGTTGTGGCAATGGCAGCTCGACGGGACCTCGCAGCCGCTCACGCGCGAACCTTGGGTGATCTGGCAAGCGGTCCAGGTCACGAATAGGCGGCGGTTTGTTGTCCAGGCGATCACAGCGCATGGGCCGGCAGAGCTGTATCTGGTGGATGATGCTAACCCTGGAGCGGGAGAGGTTACAGAGCCGGGGCCCGCTTCCGAAGTGGATCAGAGGGAGCCCGATCAAGCCAGGCTGACGGAGGACAGGCTGGCTGCTGGTGAGCGGGAACCGGTGCAAGATGCACGGATCCCATGGACACGCATCACGCAACTGACGAGATGGAATCAGGAGTTGGTGATGACCCTCAACATCTCGCATCCGGAAATGTTCTGGTTCACGAACAGCGCAGGAGATCAGGTGCAGGCGTGGATCTTGCGTCCCGCAAGCGCAGGGCAACAAGATGGGCAAGGCAAAGTGCCGGTCGTGCTGGCGATTCACGGCGGTCCGCATGCGATGTTCGCCGGAGTGTACTATCACGAATTCCAGACGTTGACGGCTGCCGGGATGGCGGTTGTTTACACGAATCCCCGGGGCAGTTTCGGATACGGGCAACGGTTCGCCGCAGCGGCCATCGGCCGTTTCGGCGAGGGAGATGCGGATGATGCGCTGCAGGCGTTGGATGAGGCGTTGGCCCGCTTCGAGTGGCTCGACCCGATGCGTACAGCGGTCATGGGCGGCAGTTACGGAGGCCTGATGACCAATTGGCTCGTTGGCCGGACGCACAGGTTCCGGGCGGCGGTGTCGCAGCGCAGCATCACGAACTGGCTCAGTTTCTATGGCAACAGCGACATCGGCCCAAGGTACGCGGAAGCGATGCTGGGCACTCATCCGTGGAAGGACGCGGCGAGATATTGGGTGAGGTCGCCGATCGCGTACGCAGACCGTGTGACCACTCCCATGTTGATCATGCATGGTACGGAAGATCTGCGTTGTCCGGTGGAACAGTCGGATCAGTATTATACGGCGCTCAAGCGCCACGGGAAGACGGCAAGATTGATACGTTATGCAGGCAGCGGACATGCGTTCCAGAAAGCCGGCAAGCCTTCGCTGCGCATCGATGTGCTGGAGCAGGTTAACGCCTGGTTCGACCGGTACCTGATGGCCGATCGGCCGCAGGTTGTGCTCGGCATCCCGTTTGCATGGTTGCTGGAGAACTGCCGTTCGGCCGGCGTGAGTGATGCTATCATCCTGGAGTCGTTCAGGAAGCGGAATTTCTCTCCGTTCGCCCAGGCTCGGGAACCGGATATGGACTTCGCCGAGCGGGTGAACATGGCAGAGGAGCTTGGCGTGGATTGGCAGCGCGTTCTGTCGCAAGGGTATACGCTCAATTTCCTGCATCCCAATGCGCTCAAACGGCTGCTGTGGATCAAGTACGGTTTGGCTGAAGGCAGGGATTATCTCCAGGTAGAGCATGACCTGGTAGGCGTGCCGCTGACCGGCACACAAGCGGCGGAACTGCTGCTCCTGATTCACCGGCAATGGCGAATCAGCCGAGAAGCGAATGGGTCATACCGGCTGGTACGGAAACAAGGAGGAGCGGATTGATCATAAGCCCGGAAACCATGAGGCAGGCGAGCATGGTTTCTGGGCTTTTCCTTATAGGCGTGAGGGAGACGACGCTGGAAACCATCAAATAGCGGAATGCCGTTCCATCAATGGCGGAACTCTGATGCTTGCAGATGGTCTCCGCACGGGAGGTCGGCACAAAGGAGGCACCAAGGAACTTATCGGTCTCGCATGTCTCCTTTATAATAGAGGCTGTGGTGCTCAACGTTCGGTTGCGTCTTGCCGCGCGCTGACTTGAACCGGGTCAGATCAGGGTATCAGCCTTCCACTGGTATGGCGGAAGGCAAAGCGACGCATCAAAAGGACGGGGAATCTTTAAGATTTCCCGTCCTTATTGTCATGATAACCTCTCAGAAGCACGTGAAGGTTCGGATCGACTCCAAGCTCAGCCCGGTATACGCCCAGAACCTTCCGTTCCAGCGGAAACCTGCCACCGACGTTCGTCCGACGAAGATCGGGTAAAACCAGAACTGGCTGCCGTTGTTGAGCCAGACGTAGGTATTGCGGAACAGACATCCTGCGATCGCTCCAGGATCAACGGCGAAGGTGGTTGCGAGCGGCTGCTGGGGGACGAAGCTAGGCGGCGGAGCGGTCGGCCCCATCCCTTGCTGGCCGGAAGGTCCCGGCGCACCCGGCTGCCCAGGAACGCCTATAGTCCCTGGACCTCCCGGCTGACCCGGCTGTCCGGGGAATCCAGGGAGTCCTGGAATAGTGGTAAATGACATGGCATGGTCACTCCTTCTCGATGGGCTAACACATTGTATGTAGGAGCGGAGACAAAGGAATGGGCGCGGATAAATCGACACTTTGCTTCAAAGTGATGGTGTATGCACATAGCCTGCTATCTATAATGAAACCAAGGAAAGGCAAACGGCAGCGAAAGGAGAGTAGAACCCCATGCCAGTCATACAGGTTGATCACTTGACCAAGGATTACGGCCATGGACGCGGAGTGTTCGATGTCACGCTCCAGGTGGAACGCGGAGAGGTATACGGCTTCCTCGGCCCCAACGGCGCAGGGAAAACGACGACGATCCGCCATGTCGTGGGCTTCTCCCGTCCGCAGCGTGGGAAGATAACGGTCAACGGCCTGGACAGTTGGCAGCATGCGAGCGAGATACAACGGGATCTGGGCTACCTTCCGGGAGAGATCGCCTTGCCGGATTCGATGAGCGGAACGCAATTCATCCGGATGATGGCCGAGCTGCGCCATCTGAAAAGCATGGACTACACCCATTACCTGATCGACAAGTTTCGCCTCGATCCAGCAGGCAGCCTGAAGCGAATGTCGCTCGGCATGAAGCGCAAGCTGGCGATCGTCGTTGCCTTTATGCACGATCCCGCTGTACTCGTGCTGGATGAGCCGACGAGTGGCCTGGACCCCGCCATNCAGCATGAATTTATCCAATTCATCCGGGAGGAGAAAGCAAGGGGCAAGACGATCCTGTTGTCCAGCCATATCTTCAGCGAGATCGATGCGACTTGCGACCGTATCTCGGTCATCAAGGACGGCCGCATCATCTCGACCTTCATCGCCGACGAGCTGCGCATGAAGCAGGAGAAGAACTACGTGGTGGAATTCGGCATGCTGGATGAATTTGAGCGGTTCAGCCGCGCTTCGGCAGCGTTCGCAGCACTCAGGGTCAGCTCCCTGGACAGCGTGCGGCTAAGGGCTGCAGTTGCCGTCGACAACGCCAGGATTAACGAATTCATCGCCTGGATCAGCGCGTATGAACTTAAGGATTTCACAGAGATTCCTTTCTCTCTGGAACAGTACTTTATGAAATTCTACGATCGCAATCTTCCGGTGTGAGGGGGCGCGTAAGATGGCATGCATCGAGATCAAGAATTTGACCAAGGATTACGGCCTGGGCAGAGGGATATTCGACATGAACCTGAAGATAGAGAAGGGTGAAGTGTTTGGTTTCGTGGGAACCAATGGCGCCGGCAAAACCACGACAATCCGCCATCTGATGGGCTTCCTGAAACCGCAAAGCGGGACGGTCACCATTCATGGCCGGGATTGCTGGCGCGATGCTGCGGAGGTGAAGAAGTGGGTCGGCTACCTGCCGGGAGAGATCGCTTTCCCGGACGCGGCAACAGGAATGGACTTCCTAAGGAACCAAGCAGAACTGCTGGGCCTGAAGGATATGACGTACGCAAAGCAGATCATCGAGCGCCTCCAGCTTGATCCGACGGCCAAGCTCAAACGCATGTCCAAGGGCATGAAGCAGAAGACCGCGATCGTCGCCGCGCTGATGGCAACCCCGGACATCCTCATCCTGGACGAGCCGACGACCGGCCTGGACCCGCTGATGAGGGCGGAATTTCTCCGCATCATGGAGGAGATGAAGCAGCTAGGCAAGACGATCTTCATGTCCAGCCATATGTTTGACGAGGTGGAGCAACTATGCGATTCAGTGGCGTTGATCAAGGACGGGCGGATCATCGATGTGAGAGCCACGCAAGAGATCCTAAGAAGAACGGACCGCACTTGCCAGATTGAATTCGCCTCGCAGGCGGAGTATCGGCGCTTTCTTATGGAGTCGTTGCAGGCGGCAGAGCGGGATGAGGGCCGCAACCAGGTGACGGTAACCGTACAGCAGCATGAGATCAACCGCCTCCTGAACATCCTGAAGCACTACGACATCAAACGGCTGACTCAGGTGCAATACACACTGGAAAGCTACTTCAACGACTTGTACCGCGCATCGGCGGAACAGAGGAGGGACCGGGCATGATCAATTTCACCATCTTCAAGCAAACCGTAAGAAGCAATCTGAAGCTGTGGGCGATCTTCACCTTAGCAACCAGTGTGGTGCTGGTTGTCATGATCGGCGTGTTCGAGCCGACGACGATCTCGGGCGTGACCGATCTGATCAAGGGCACCCCGCTCGCTGACATGATTCGCGACACGACTTTTATCGGCATGATGGGCTCCACCTTCTATTCCCTGCACGGCATTCTGCTTCCGGTGATTTATATCATCATGACTGCCAACGGCCTGGTCGCCCAGCAGGTTGACCGTGGCTCCATGGCTTACCTGCTATCCACGCCGACGAGGCGCGGGACGATCGTCAGAACCCAGGCTTGCTATCTAATCGCCGCGCTTGTGCTGATGTGCGCGATCATGACGGCCGTGGGCGTCATCGCCATACACGCTTTTCAAAGCGACGCAGGTGACAGTCTGTCGGAATTTCTGATGCTGAACCTGGGGCTGTGGCTCTTGATGTTCGCGACGAGCAGCATCTCCTTCTTCTTCTCCTGTCTGTTCAATCTGTCGAAGCATTCGCTTGCGCTTGGCGCAGGCATTCCGATCGCTTTCTTCCTGTTCCAACTGTTGGCTCAGGTGAGCGACAGCCTGGAGGTGTTGAAGTATTTTACGATCAATACGTTATTCCATGTGGATGCCGTCATAAGCGGCGACAGCGTCTTCATTCCGTTCCTGGCCTTGTCCGTGATTGGAATCGTCCTTTATCCGCTGGGCATGCTTGTCTTCAGGCAGAAGGATCTGCCTCTGTAACAGAAAGGCGGTGCTAAGGGATCAACTCCTTGCACCGCCTGTACTCGTTCATTCAAGATCTTGCCGGTTTCACTATAAAACCGATATCCAGGATGACGTGTCCATGCTCGTCCAGGGTCATAAACCGCTCCTCGTTGTATTTTTCGATTGGATATAATCTGCTTTCCTTTTAGAAAGGATAGATATTTTCTGGTCGCAGACTTGTAATCAGCATTTGATTTCGATATGATCAATATTTGGTTATTGCATTGGTGGGTCTTATCATGTATATTTATACAAATAATACAGATGGACTTGCATATCAAAAAGGGAGAGGTCAATATGAAGAAATTTGCAACCATACTGCTCGCAGTATTGCTGACGATCGCCATTGTCGGATGCAGCTCAAGCAACAATAACAAGGATGAAGCAGGCGCCAGCTCGGGTGTGAAGGTAATCGATATCCCGCTGACGGAAGAAGAATATGCATTCGGCGTAGACAAGAATCAACCGGAGCTCCTGGAGAAAACCAATGAATTCATCGCCAAGATCAAGGAAGACGGAACGCTCGACGAGATCCTGAACCGTTATTTCGGTGACGGAGAACCTCAAGCGGTGACTTCTGCAGAGCTGGACAGCAGCAAGGATCAACTGGTCGTGGCGACCAACGCTGCTTTTGAGCCGTTCGAATACATGGTAGGGGACAAATATTACGGCGTCGATATGGAGATCGCCGCCCTGCTCGCCGAATACCTCGGCAAGGAACTGGTCATCAGCAACATGGACTTCGATGCCGTGGTGCTGTCTGTAGGCCAAGGCAAAGCGGACATCGGCATGGCCGGTCTGACGATCAAGGAAGAACGCAAACAATATGTGGACTTCACGGACAAATACTATGACGCTGCACAGATGATCATCGTCAAGGCTTCCGATACAAGGTTCGACGAGAGCAAGACAACAGCCGATGTAGAAGCTGTGCTCGCTGGCCTGACGAAGGACAATAAGGTTGGATTCCAAACAGGTACAACAGGCCAGTTCTATGTAGAAGGCGATGAGGATTGGGGATTCGCTGGCCTGAATGTGACGGGCGTCGGCTACAAGAACGGTTCGCTGGCTGTTCAGGATATGCTCAACGGCAATCTTGATCTCGTCATCATCGACGAAGCTCCGGCGAAGTTTATCACAGCAGCATTTAACGAACTGCAATAAAGCTTAGTGCGGTGCAACACGTTGGGTCCCCTGGTCAGGGAGGCCATGCGGTAATGCCATAAGATTCGACGATACTCCGCTGAAGAGCGGAGTATCGACGCGTTTGGGAGAGTGTCATGGGAAATTTCGACAAGAAGCTGGAACGGTTCTGGGAGATCTTCATCGAGCATGATGGTTATGTCAGGGTACTGACCGGTCTGTATAACACCATCTATATCGCGGTTGCCGGACTTGCCATCGGCATACTGATCGGTACGCTGATCGCCATCATCCGGGTATCGCCCAAGTATAACCGCTTGTCCAAGTTACTGGACAGTTTATGCGTATTCTATGTCGGACTGTTCAGAGGAACGCCTATCGTCGTGCAATTGCTCGTTGCATACTATGTTATGTTGCCCGTAATCGGCGTCAATATGCCGGCGTTGACGGTGTGCGTGTTCGTCTTCGGCTTGAACAGCGCCGCCTATGTCTCGGAGATCATGCGCAGCGGCATCCTGTCCGTTGATCCCGGGCAGATGGAGGCGGGCCGGGCTCTTGGGTTGAACTACCGGGTGACGATGCTGAAGGTGGTTGTTCCGCAGGCTGTGAAGAACATCGTTCCGACGCTGGGCAATGAGTTCATCACGCTGATCAAGGAAACGTCCGTTGTCAGCTTCGTCGGCGCGGCCGACCTGTACGTGGCCTTCAACTATATCGGCTCGAACAGCTACGAATTCATGGTGCCTTATCTCGTCATGGCCTTAATCTATATTGCACTGGTGGCCATCGCTGCGCTGATCATCAGGCAATTGGAAAGGAGCCTGAGAAAAAGTGATAGACGTCATTAATCTGAGGAAGACATACGGCAAGCTGGACGTGTTAAAGGGAATCACGACCTCGATCAAACAAGGCGAGAAGATCGCGATCATCGGTCCTTCCGGAAGCGGCAAGAGCACCTTCCTTCGTTGCTTGAACCGGATGGAAGACCCGACGAGCGGCTCCATCATCTTCAACGGTCAGGATATTACCGACAGGAAGGTGGACATCAACGTTCACCGCAGACAGATGGGCATGGTGTTCCAACATTTTAACCTGTTCAACAACAAGACCGTGATCGACAATATCATGCTGGCGCCGGTCTATCTGGGCTTGCGCGATCTTCGCAGGCTGAAATGGCAGAACCGGATCATCAAGCTGCGCAATCTGTTCCGGAGCGAGAAGCAGCCGCTTCAACCGATCAACACGAGCAAGGCGCAGATCAAGGCGGAGGCAAGGGAGACGGCTCTGCGGCTGCTGAAGCGAATCGGGCTGGAGGACAAGGCCGATGTGTATCCGTCTACCCTGTCTGGCGGGCAGAAACAGAGAATCGCGATCGTTCGTGCGCTGGCGATGAATCCGAAGGTGATGCTGTTCGACGAACCGACCTCCGCACTCGATCCGGAGATGGTCGGAGAGGTGTTGGATCTGATCAAGCAACTGGCGGATGAGGGCATGACCATGGTGATCGTTACCCATGAGATGGGGTTCGCGCGGGAGGTTGCGACTCGCGTGTTGTTTATGAACGAGGGGAGCATCCTCGAGGATGACACGCCGGAACGCATCTTCACGAATCCGAAACATCCGAGAACGCAGGAGTTCCTGTCCAAAGTTCTATAAATAACAGCAAAAGTACGGTTCGCCTGAATGGATAAGGCGGACCGTACTTTTTTGGTGCAAGTGGCTCGTTATTTGGGCTGATGCTCCAACATGCATTTATCGAGGAAGCCGGCTGCGTGTTCCATGGCTTCTTCCTGCCCATCGTGCCTACATCCGGTTCCGGGTGCCTGACAAGAGCGATGAATGATCGATCAACGGTGCCTGGCCTGCACGCGGCGGAGCAGCGTGAGCGTCTCCGCATCAGAGGTTCATATTCGATGTGAAGAAAGCTTCTCCTGAAGCCGTTAAGGTAGCTTCCGGGGAAGCTTTCTTGATGGTTACAGTTTGATCTTGAATGAGCCTTTGACGCCGCTGAAAGTGGCCTTTTCGTATCGGAACTCGATCGGCTCATCGCCTGCGGGCACCTCGAACGCAACCCATCCGGTCGTCTGTCCGCCTGGTGCCAGTTCTCCCGAGCTGAGGAAGCCGTCCAACACATTCTTGAAATCCAGGATCAGATGGTTGCCCTGAATCACTCCGTTACTCAACACGATGGAGTAGTCATTCTGGCTGTAGGAATAGTCCTCGTTGCCCGTGTTGTGCAGCGTGATATTGTAGAGCAGAAATTCATAGCCGTCAGCCGCCGCCAGTTGTTCATGAATTTGCTTGGTCCGCTCCTTCTCGGTGATCGTAAACGTCACCCCGTTATATTCGAACGGCTGCTGGAGGCTGAAGACGGCATCCGATGCGGCCTGGTCCGAACCTGTCACCGATCCTGCCTCCGAAGCGGACGAGCCGCTGAACTGCTGCTTCAATGCCGCCACCTCTTGCTTGAGAGCCGCCACTTCCGCCTGCAGACTGGTGAGGTTACCAGAGCCTGACCCTGACGAACAACCTGCAAGTACAACTGTTGATACTAACCCTGCGATGACCAATTTCTTGTACAATACCTTTCCCCCCATTGATGCATGTAACTGTGGTCTGACACCGGGTGGTGTATTGGACTATCATACACTAAAATAGCCCTCTGTTGGTAATGAAATTGTGAACATTCAAGTAAAGAGGGGAGGTTTTTCATGACAAACGTTACAGTGGCCTTAAAAAGTGGTTAGGTTCGCCAAACTCTCATGCCCATCCATGCTGCGAAGTAACAGGCTAGCGCCAGGAGGATGGACAACAGCACGCTCGGCAGCAACGTCAGGCCAACCCCTTGCAGATAGGCGTAAGCGTGTTGCCCGCAGATTCCCATGAGCGGCATGCAGACTCCAGTTGCAACATATGGCCGCAGTTCCATGTAGAAACCGACTGCCTTGGACACGGAGAAGAAATTCAGCATCGTCATGACGAGCACTCCCATGCCGATGCCCAATGCGACGCCTTCGATGCCTAACCGGCTGCCGAGCAGGAAGATGGCCGCCGTCCGGCAGATGATGGAGATGATGAAGTTCCACATCGCCGTGCTGGCCCGGCCAAGACCGAGAAGAATCGCATGCAGAGGCCCCTCAAAATAAAACAGGAAGAAGAACGGCGCCAAGATCTTGATCAACTGGCCAGCTTCGGGCGCTTGATAGATCAGCGTCGCCAGCGGGGTCGCCCATTCGAACAGGATGATCGTGCTTGGCGCACCTACCAGAAGAGCGATACGCATCGCCTGCTCGATCGTGCGATGCATGAGGAGATTGTCGCGACTGGCATGCGCCTCGCTGATCGCGGGGATAAGCGCCGTCGACAGGGAATGGGTGACGAAGCCTGGCAGGAAGAGCAGGGGCAAGGCATAGCCCGTCAGCAATCCGAATTGAGCGGTTGCCGCGGATGTCACCAGGCCAGCGAGCGACAGGCTGGAGGCGACGAGGAGCGGTTGAAAGGCGCCGTATAGCGAATGGATAAATCCCTGTCCCGTCGTCGGCAGTCCGATGCGCAATAGTTCGAACAGCGTACTCTTGCCCTTGGCGAGCGCTTCGCTGATCGAAATCGTCGTCGGCAGTTTGGCACGTTCCATGCGAAAGCGGATGGACAGGATCGTCAAGCTGGTCGCCTCGCTGACAACCGACGCCGCCATCGCTCCGGCAGCGGCGTACTCGACTCCGTATGGCAACAGCCATTCCACGAGCAGCAGGATGGTGCAGATGTTGGCGATGTTCTCGAAGATGTCTGACACCGCGATCGTCTTCATCTGCTGTTTGCCGCGGAAGTAGCCTTTCAACACCGCAGAGACAGCGATGATGGGAGCGATCGGTGTCAGGGCAACCATCGCGTAATAGGCGCGCTGATCGGCAAGCAGGATGGAGGCGATATATTTCGAACAGAGCAGGGAGATCAGTGTTAGTGTGATGCTCAGCGTGCTGGTGACGATGAGAGAAACAACAAGGATTCGTTTCGTCTTAGCATGATCTTGCCGGACCTCTGCCTCAGCGACGAGCTTGGATATCGCGACGGGCAGGCCAAGCTCCGTGAGTGTGATGATAAGCGGGATGAGCGGCTGCGCCATCATCAGCAGGCCGATTCCCTCCGCACCCAACATGCGCGCCAGGAAGATGCTGCTGATGAATCCGAGCGCCCTCGTGACGAGTGCAGCGGAAGACAAGATTAAGGTTCCTTGCAGAAAACTTTGCTTTCCCATAGTCGTAAGTTTCCTCTCCACGAATTTGGCTCCTCATGATCATATGTATTCAGCTTGGCCCGCTACTATGTGAACAAGCTGTGGGAGAGGGAGTGTGGCAGATGAGCATAAGAAAAACGCCGTCACCTAGCGTGACAGCGTCTTGCATCCTTATGTCCGTCAGATTAGCCATCGGTTCGATGGGTCAATATGGTCCGCGGATGTGCGGCGCGACCTTGTCCTCATAGAAGCGTCTCAGGCGCTGGCGCTCTTCTTCACTGAAACCGGGCGTCTCCAGCGTGAGCAGGTTTTCCCGCACCTGCGCGGTATTCTTGAAGCCAGGGATGATGCAACTGACTTCAGGCGATTCCAGAATCCAGCGCTGCGCTGCCCGCGCCATCGTGCCGCGTCCTTCTGCGATCCAGCGCAATTCGTCGGCCAGCTCGACGCCCAGCTCGAAGGGCAGGCCGGCGAATGTCTCACCGACATTGAAGCTCTCCCCGTTGCGGTTAAAGTTGCGGTGGTCATCCGGCTCAAACTTTGATTCCTTCGTGAATTTGCCGGTCAATAGGCCGCTTGCCAACGGGAGTCGGACGAGGATGCCAACCCCTCGCGCATGCGCTTCCGGGAACAATTGCTCCAGCGGCTTCTGCCGGAACAGGTTGAAGATGACCTGCAGCGCTTGCACTCCCGGGTATCGCAGGCAGATCAAGCCTTCTTCCACGCTCTCCACACTGACGCCATAAGCACGAATCTTGCCCTCGGCTTTCAGTTTGTCCAACACTTCAAACACTTGTCCATCCTCGAGGATTTTCGTAGCCGGGCAATGAACCTGATACAGGTCGATGGTCTCCCGCTGAAGATTGCGCAAGCTGTCTTCGCAATAGGCGCGGACCTGGGCCTCCGAGTAGTTGGCGGGGTCATGAATATCGCCTCTGCGGCAGAACTTCGTGGCGATATGGATGCGATCTTCTTTGCCGCGGGTCGCCTTGGCCAGCAGCCGCTCGCTGTGTCCATCGCCGTAAACATCCGCTGTGTCGAAGAAGTTCACCCCTGCGTCGATGGCCTCTTCCAGGGCACGGAGAGATTCAGCATCGTCGGTTCTGCCCCAGGAACCGCCGATTGCCCACGTTCCGAAGCTGATCTCGCTTACTTGCAGACCGGTGTTGCCAAGCGGTCTATACTTCATCGCTATGTACCTCCTTCAGATGTTCGTCCACCGCCAGCCTTCTGCTGCGAATGTTGCAGTTGACTCGGATATGATCCCGATGTGGCGGATGAATTGGCTTGCTTCTCTCATCATATTACAAGAAGGCGGGCCGAGTCGATAGCACTCTTGATTCGCACGCAATGCATTGAAGGCGATGCTGGGCTTGTCCCGGCATCGCCTTCGTCCATCTTGTCCGAGTATCACGATCTTCATGTTGCTGGCAAGCGCTCCTCGCGCTCTCGGATCATTGCCGCCTGACCGCGCTCTTATCGCAATCTCCAGGGTGCGGTCACTATGCATGATGGATCATTGATTAACGTCATTAATACTCCGTGTTGTTGTATTCGGTTATGTCCTGTACGCCATACCATTTGCGTCCGACATTGGAATAGAGCGTATTGGTCATCTTCACGGTGCTGGTGCTGCTGTCCGTTCTGAAGATGGCTTCTTTCATGTTGGCGATATCGCAACTGTCGATGTTGACATGGATGGTAAATGTCGAACCGCCAAGTTGGCGGATGAGCTTGCCGCCGTTGCGTGCGACGAAGTTGTACAGGTTGAAGGTGCTGGCCGCATTGATCTGGAAGATCTTATCCGCCGCATCGTAAGCCGCGCCTCCGTTCAATGTTACGGTGCCGGACGACTTGATCGTCAACGCATCCTCGCCTACATCCAGCCAGACGATATTCTGCAAGTTCACATTTCCATAAGTGTGAATGCCGTCGGCCGCAGGCGCGCCGAGCACAACGTTCTTCAGGGTAGCGCCGTTCTCCAGGCGGAAGACGGGTTTCTGGTTCTCGCTTTGGCTGCCGTCACCGAGGCTTGGGCCCGCGATGTATACCCGTCCCTGGCCATCAAAAGTCTGACCCGGTCCGACAACGATCGTGGAATTGACCGTGATCGGGCTTGGTGAAACGTTGATCAGCGTCCATTGTTGATTCGCGCCATCGAGATCCGTCCATTGGACGACATTGGCGCCGTTGGCAGTGGACCACTGGTACACTTCCAGCACTTTGCCGCTGTGCCGGTTCTTCAGTTGAACGTAACCGCCGCTGTCTTCCAGCTTCCAGTGTTGATTATAGCCGTTGAGATTCTGCCATTGTACGACGTTGCCGCCATCTGCGGTGGACCAAGCGTATACCTCGAGGGCGCGGCCGCTGTTGGCGTTGATGATCTGGTAATAACCATTGCCTACACTAACGAATCGCCACAGTTGGTTGTCGCCGCCGTGATCCGTCCACTGGACGACGTTGCCGCCATTCGCGTGCGACCATTCATACACCTCGAGCGCTTTGCCGCTGTGCCGGTTGATGATCTTGTACAGCCCATGATGGATGGCCGAGGCTGCTTCCGCCTCCTGTGGCGGGACGATGGGCAGGAGTGCTACGAACATGGCGAAGATCGCGAGTAGCACAAGATTTTTCTTCATTAATGATTCCTCCTTTAACTTTTTACTAATGGTTCGTGTGGTTTGTGCTGGGGTTGGATGGACTAAACTTCTGACCTCCTTTCATACTAAATTATGGAAATATTACCATATATGGACATGTTGGTGTATGGAATATGGAAAAGATCGGAAATGATGATTATTTATGTGAGATGATGATTATCCGGATCGCTTCTTGTCGATGTTTGGGGATTCCGGATGATCGTCACTGAACGTACAAGTTGTCACGATACCGAAACTTGGATACGATAGTAACTGATTGAGCGCGACCTACCATCAAGAGGAGTCGCGACCATGCACCAGAAACTGGAGGAGCTGCCAACAGGATGTATAACTATAAGATGTTGATTCAGTATGACGGAGGCAGATATAAGGGCTGGCAGAGGCTGGGCGGCGGTGAACAAACGATCCAGGGGAAGCTTGAGCAGATTCTCACGGAAGCGACCGGTTATCCGGTGGAGGTCATCGGCTCGGGACGCACAGATGCGGGAGTGCATGCGCTTGGCCAGACGGCTAATGTCAAGTTGAAGGAGCCGTGGAGCGAGACGAAGCTGCGCAATGTGCTCAATCATCACCTGCCGCCGGATATCTGCGTGTTAAGTGTGGAGCAAGTGAACGAAAATTTCCATGCGCGATTCGATGCGAAGGAGAAAACGTATCTGTACAAGATCTGGAATGAGGATCACAGCCATCCGTTTATGCGGAAATACAGCATGCATGTGAAGAAAAAGCTGGATATCGCGGAGATGAGACGTGCGGCGCGGCATTTCCTCGGGGAGCATGACTTCACCGCCTATTCCAACGCGAAGGCGAACAAGAAGAAAGCGGTCCGGACGATTTATTCGCTCGACATCGAAGCGCATGGCGGGTTCATCGATATTCGCGTGCGCGGCAACGGCTTCCTGTACAATATGGTGCGCAAGATCGTCGGCACCTTGATCGAGGTTGGCATGGGAGAGAAACGGGCGGAGGACGTGCCGGCGATCATCGCCAGCCGGGATCGGGCGCTGACAGGTCGCATGGCGGAGGCATATGGGTTGTATCTGGAGAAGATCGGATATTAAATGAGAAACGTCTCTCATCGCAGCGCCGTAAGCAGCGAGGCGAATGAGAGACGTTCGTTTATGCGCTTCTGATTCTGAGTTGGTTGACATGCATCTGAGTCGCCAGAGAGTCAGGGGACTAGCTTCACCTGCGCGTAAGCTTGACCAGGGCGACGAGGCACTCGACGATAATCCCCGCTCCGATGCCGCAGGCTGACAGCATCAGGAAGGAGAGGAAGCTGACCAGATCTTCCCATCCGGTGTTGTTGCTGGCATTGATCATCATGAGCATCAGGCCGCAGGCGATCCCGAGAGTTGAGCCGAGCCATATCCAGCGTGCGCCGAGATAACCTGCCAGGTTTGACGATGCCTGCGATGATCCCGGCCAGCAGCATGAGCCGCAGCATCATGACGATCTCCAAGGAAGAACCCAGGACGATGTAGCGATTGAGAACCAAACATCCCCACACGACGATCAGATAGGCGATTCCCCAGTACAGCCAGCGGAAATCGCGCTTCTGCGGCAGAAACCCAAGCATCTGGCTCACCTCTTGTTTAATCATCTAACCTTCAAACCATCAGACGTTGATGAGCAGCGAATAGTTACAAGCATGCTTGCTGCTGCAGCCCATGATGGCCACGTTATGCGGAGGGCATAACTGCGCAGCCTGACCGTTTGCCGCGCAGACATGCAGGCGGCTACGAACGAGGCACGCTAATCCGGTGGCGGAAGTCCCCAAGAGGTGGTTCTGGCGATCATGGCCGGGCTTGTACGATTATTTCAGGGTTGCACCTTGGGCGTTCAGACGGTGGGCAGCATGCATCGTTGGGCCGACGAATCGGTTCAGCGGGAATCCGCTGCCGATGGCGCTGGTGATGAATGCCTTCGCGGCAGCCACCGCTTCCGGTACAGACAGTCCGCGGGCGATCTCCGCCGTGATCGCGGCAGAGTAGGTGCAGCCCGCACCGTGCGTATACGTGGTGGAGATCTTCGGGGCTTCGAACAGTTGGAATTGTTGTCCGTCATACAGCAGGTCGACTGCCGTGGATGCTTGCTCCAGCTTGCTGCCGCCTTTGATGAGCACATAGCGAGCGCCGCGCTCATGGATGCGAACCGCAGCTTCCTTCATATCCTCAACCGTGCGAAGCGGTTGCGTGCCAGCAAGCTGGGACGCCTCGAACAGATTCGGCGTCACAAGCAGGCAGATCGGCACGAGCAGATCGCGGATCGCCGCCGCTGCTTCCGGTTGCAACAGCTCGTCCGTACCCTTGCAGACCATAACCGGGTCGATGACGAGTCTCTCCTGCCCTTTCAAGCGGCTTGCGACCAGCTCGATGGTTTCCGCCGGACCGAGCATCCCCGTCTTCACCGCATCCGGTCCAACGCCGTCCAGTACCGTCTTCAATTGCGATTCGACGACATCAAGCGGCACGTTGAAGATATGATGCGACCAGTTGTTGTCCGGATCCATCGTTACGATCGTGGTGAGCGCCGTCATCCCGTAGACGCCGCGTTCCTCGAATGTCTTCAGATCGGCTTGTATCCCAGCTCCGCCGCTGGTGTCCGAGCCGGCTACCGTCAATACTTTCTTCATGGTTTCTTCACTCCTCGAATGATCATTAGCCGTAAATAGCGAGTATAACCTGCACGTCTTGCGTGTACAGGGGAAATTGATGTAATCGTATAGGATGAATGGATCGTTGTCAATCAAGTTCATTTTACTAATCGATACAGGTTCATTCCACTGGTTGGCGGCGGTCTTGTTCCATTATAACGCAGTTGTTGTGAAATGCGATATACAACAAGCATGCACCAAGTATGGGGCATCTGTGCTACAATGACGTTGTATGTTGATCAAGCGTCTGCTTTCCGATCGCATCGAGCGGAAGGCCGATAGATGGAGGACAATCATGAATTCGAGGGAAAAGAATGAGCTGCTGCTGAAGCTCATGGTGGTGCTGGTGCGAGATCGCAAGGCGATGCAGGGCCGCATCCGCAGCGTAGGATATACGCGCGAGTACGGGGAATTGCCGCCAGACCTCGGGGTCTATACGCTGGGCAAGCTGCAAGAGGATGAGCTCATCCGGCTCGCAGACAGCATCCAGATCAGGAAGACGAAGCCGCTCGGAGCGAAGAGCGATATCTATATGAATGACGTTGGCTATGTGATCTACAACTTTACGCAGGATCAACCGGCGATCATCGATGGGGTCACTCGCGAGGGAATGGCGGAGGTGTGCCGGCAGGCGAATGTATCTCATGAACTGTTGGATCAGCGAATTCGTGAATATGCGGAATTGCGCAGAAGCGGTGCTGCAGGTGACACGATTGCGATGACGGATGAGGCTTCGCCATTCCGGCAGGACAGAGAGTGGATGGCGCCGATCATCCGATATTACATGTTCGAAGGAACGGAGTCCGGTCCATCGATGTTCCCAGCAGAATGTGCGTTCGGCTATACGGACCCGCTGAACACGAACACCTGGATCATCTATGAGCCGGAGGAAGTGATCGATGCCATCTGGGACAAACTGGCCGTATCGGTGATCGAAGGCGATGTTGATGAAGCGGATCAAGCCGCGGACCTGGCCCCTGATGTGTGGTCTGAGTGGTTCGGTTACAAGGGCAAGGCTAAGCTTAGGATCAGTGTCCACTGATCTTCTCTGATCAGTGAATCTCAGGGCCGACTGAGAGAGAAAAGGGACATCCTGGTGGAAGCGCCCTTCCTGGCGGACAGGTCTTGCCTGTTTCCAAGAAGGGGCAGCTCAACCGGGCTGTCCCTTTAGATGTTACATGGCCTGAATTATGGCTCGGTTTGATCTTCATCGAGCTCGGCTTGCTGGAATACCTCTGCCTCCTCTTCGGCAGAGAGGTTGGCTTCGTCTTGGCCAGGCACCGGCAGTTTGTTCAGCTCCGTCGTCTGAACCTCTGCCTTCGTAGCCTGTTGCTTCTCATCAGTCATATCTCTGTTGCCTCCTTCCGGGTTTATGCTCGTTGGTCAGATGCAGACACAGGTATATTCCCACAACGGAGGCAAGATTATGTATGTCTAGATGAGCGCAGTATTCTCGCGAATCGATTCGATGAACCGCTTCGTGTCGCGCATCTCCTCAGGCGGAGCTTCTTCCATGATGATATGGACGTGCGGTTTGTATTCGTTCAGCAGCTTCATGTACAGTCCGTAGTTCATCGCGCCTTGTCCAGCCGGTACGGTTACGATCCTGCCATCTTCCCCGCGGATACGATCCTTCGCGTGTGCCGCGACGACCCGATCCCCCAGCAGTTGGAAGGCCTCTTCAATCACCTCGTCCTGACGGTCGAAGTTGCTTTCGTTCAGCAGGTTGCCGGGATCAAGGACAACGCCAATCATGGAGGAAGGCACCTCATCGAGCATGCGGCGCAGTTCCCGCGCGGTACCGATCAGGTGTCCGTTCGCCGCTTCCAGTCCGACGTACACTCCCCAACGCTCCGCTTCTTCAACCAGCTCTTCCAGCACATGCTTCATCGTCTTCCAGTCCTCTTCGGTATGTCCATCCGGATAATGTCCGGTCTCGGCAGCTACAACCGGGCATCCGAAGTAACGGGCATGGCGCAGTAATTCCTTAAATCGTTCGGTATTGATCTTGCGTTGTTCCGGGTCGCGTTCGAACAGCCTGATGTAGCAGCCGAGCACGGAGATGGACACGCCTTGGCGGGCGAAGGTTTCTCCGATATGCATCGCGAGACCCGGCGACAGCTTCCCCGGCTTGGTGAAATCGATGCCGCTGATCGCTTTCCAGAGGGCCAACTGCACATGGGTGAAGCCCCTCTCCGCGACTTGTGCGGCCAATTGATGAACAGGCTGTTGCCCGAACAGATGGGCCAGGACGCCTACTGACATGACAAGATCCTCTCCTTCGTGAATGTTGGTCGGATATATGGTTATGCTCCCCATTATTATAACGAACATCACAGGATATGCCTATGGAGGAAGTCAGACAGGCAGTTCCACGCCTGCCTGAGAAGCAGGATTACAATGGTGGTTCATCAGCATCCTCCATATGTGGACATCCATTCCCACACTGCAGCCGCAGTTCTCCTCACCAGTTTACATAGGCTTCATGTCTTGGCTGATCTGCCTTCCCCATACACCGCCCAAATGCTTGCGGCATAGTTGCCTAGATAGGCGATGATACATAGGATATAGCGAACAACGACGGGAGAGGAGATGCAACGTGTATCAGTATCAGACATATCGCTGGCAGCATCCGGCTCACCGCGGCGGAATGTGGCAAGAAGGGTCCAGTGTGCCGTATGTGCATCCTTATGTCGCGTACCCATATACTTCCTATTCGTACAGCTTCACGCAGGGATATGACAGTTCCCATAGCGGCTCTGGCGGATATCCCGCTCGTCAAGAAGCTGAATGGCGGCCCGAGGTGAGGCCGGACTATGGCCCGAATCCTTATGTAGTCGATATCGAACAGGCGGTTGAGGAGAATCCATTTTTCCGCAGAGCCTTGTGGACCGGACCGCATATGCAGGTCGTGTTGATGAGCCTTCGTCCGGGTGAAGACATCGGCGTCGAGATGCATCCGAATGTAGATCAATTTATCCGGATCGAGGACGGGGATGGACTGGTCCAGATGGGCCCAAGCCGTGACCGCCTGGACTATCAGCGCAGAGTGGAAGACGGATATTCGATCATGATCCCGGCGGGGACCTGGCATAATCTGACGAACATCGGCAACGAACCGCTCAAGCTGTATACGATCTATGCACCGCCTGAGCATCCGCATGGAACCGTGCATCGGACGAAGGAGGAGGCGATGGCGGGGGAGTGACTATAGCATGAACATCAAGTACTGTTAGATATTGAAATTGAATCTGGTGAATGCATGAGGACTATAGATGTGAATGCATGGAAAACTTTCTATGATAAGACTTCTGTATGGATCTGCATTGGAAGTCCATTGTACGAGAAGGATGATTTTTCAGTAGAATTTGCTACGAATACTATTGTAGTACTTAGAAATAATAAATTAACGTCAATATGGTTAAAACCTGATTTTATTTAAGCAAGCGACCTTGGGGGCTGCAATCCCCAAGGCCTTTCTTTTACCCCCACACAGTGCCGAATGAAGTAGGCGGCTGAATCATCAGGAACATAGTCCTCATCTCTCCAATATGACACTCCTCTAAAATGTTTGTACGCACATAATTATATGGTCAGATACCACCATCATTGACCTGTTTTTCTTATCGTTAGAAAATAAAGGATGTGCATATTTATTGAAAGTACTAGAAATTGAGTTCCCGTTATACTATGAGCAACTTGATAAAGATAATGGAAACATGGACGTCTTTGTTACACTTGAGGATGGTATGACTTACACAATGACCGTATCAACACCTAGCAATTATTATTGGTATAAGGATAAGGAAGAAATAGATTTCATTCCAGCATATCCTCCTGATATTATTATTGAAAGGACATTAAATAAGGAGACTGTAAGGAAGGCATTCGAGACCTTTGTTGAGGATAATGCTTATTGGTGAAAACTGTACTTTCTTGCAGGAAAGCAAGACGGGGTATTTGATATCAAGCAGATGAATAAAATGATTGAAGATATCAAACGAAATAAAGAGGAGATATTTGGGTCAGATAAAAGATACATCTAGACCTAAGGAATGCGAGGGGTTTATGGGTAACCTAGTGAGCGTACATGTCTATCGAAATAATAAAGATGAAATCATTTGTATACCGCATGTGCTTGATGAAGATGGAATCCTCAGGAATGTGAATATGCCCCAAATTACTAGTGTGATTATGGGGGAATCCGATATTGGTAACAAGGTACTAACTTCTATTAAGGATTGTATAGGCAAAAGATTTAACAAAGAGGAGTTACAAATTCCAGTTTATGAGAAGGCTAGTGGCAAAAAATGGGGCGCTTTTTT
>JGI26049J44785_1000066_pt1 | contig 52696 bp, 50 predicted proteins | sample HigsolmetaGSP11D_FD_44785 | JGI IMG/M metagenome (IMG submission 44785)
GGTCATCGCGGGCAAAGAATACGGCACCGGCTCGAGCCGCGACTGGGCGGCCAAGGGAACCTTCCTGCTCGGGATAAAGGCTGTCATCGCCGAGAGCTTCGAGCGCATCCACCGCTCCAACCTGATCGGGATGGGCGTCCTCCCGCTGCAGTTCACGGACGGGGAGAGCGCCGATTCACTGGGCCTCACCGGCCGCGAGACCTACGACATCCTGGGGCTCGAGGATCTCTCGCCAGGCAAGGAGCTCACCGTGCGCGCCACCACCGAGGAGGGCGAGACCAGGGAGTTCCGGGTGAAGGCCAGGGTCGACTCTCCCGTCGAGGTCGAGTACGTGAGAAACGGCGGCATCCTGCAGACCGTCCTGCGCCAGCTCCTGAAGGAGGATGGCTGAGCTGCCGCGGAAGGTCCTGGTAGCCCGCAGGATCCCCGAGGTCGGGCTGGACCTCCTCTCCGGCCTCGACGTGGAGGTTCTCTCGGAGGAAGATCCCCCGCCGCGGACGGCGCTCCTTCGCGCCGTCCGCGGCGCCTCGGGGATTCTCACCACGCTGACCGAGCGGGTCGACGCGGAGGTGCTCGACGCCGCGGGACCCTCGCTCGAGGTCGTCGCGAACATGGCCGTCGGCTACGACAACATCGACGTCGCCGCGGCGGAGAAGCGCGGCGTGATCGTCACCAACACCCCCGGCGTGCTCGACGAGACCACCGCCGACACCGCGTTCATGCTCATGCTGGCCGCCGCGAGGCGGCTCGGGGAGGCCGAGCGGATGGTCCGGGCCGGGAGGTGGCACCACTGGGGTCCGGAGCTCCTCGTCGGCCCCGACGTGTGGGGCAAGACGCTCGGCATAGTCGGGATGGGGCGCATCGGGCAGGCCGTCGCCCGGCGCGCCCGGGGCTTCGGTATGAGCGTCCTCTACACCGCCCGCAGCAGCAAGGCGGAGGCCGAGCGCGAGCTCGGGGCCCGGCGGGTGCACCTGGAGGAGCTTCTGGCAGAGAGCGACTTCGTCTCGCTGCACGTCCCGCTCACCCCGCAGACGCATCGTCTGATCGGCTCTAAGGAGCTCCGGAAGATGAAGAGCACCTCCGTGCTCGTCAACACCGCCCGCGGTCCCGTGGTGGACGAGGAGGCGCTCGCGGAGGCTCTTGCAGAGGGCCGCATCTTCGCCGCCGGTCTCGACGTCTACGAGAACGAGCCCGAGGTGCACCCGAAGCTCCTGGAACTGGAGAACGTGGTGCTCGCCCCGCACATCGGCAGCGCCTCGATCGAGACGAGGAACAGGATGGCCGAGATGGCGGTCCGCAACCTCCTCGCCGTCCTGCGCGGCGAGGAGCCACCGAACCCCGTCGTCACCCAGCGATGAGGGCTCTGCGGCGGGTTTTGTAGTAAGATCTTGCGATCCTGTTCGTGACCGGGAGGGATGATGCTCACCCTGGCCGAAGAACTCTTGCTCCTCGCACTCGACGACGAGAGCGGCGCGGTCGAGCCTGCGGTCTCGGGGTCGCTGCAGTACGGGCTCGCCGGGGCTCTCCTGATGGAGCTCGTGCTCGCGGGGAGGCTCGGGATGCAGGATGGCCGGCTCGTGCCGTTGGACGAAACCCCTACGGGCGACGGGCTTCTGGACGAGGTCGCCGGGATGATACGCTCCGGGGAGCCGCGCGAGCCCGGGTTCTGGGTCGAGCGTCTCGGCCGGAGGGATCCGAAGGACGCTCTGCTCCCTCGTCTGGTCGAGAAGGGGATACTCCGGCGCGACCGGCGGCGGGTGCTCTGGCTCATCCCGAGCGTTCGCTACCCGACGCTCGACGGCCGGCCGGAACGTGACGTCAGGGAGAGGGTGCGGGAGGTCGTCTTCGGCGGGGCGGAGCCGCTGCCGCGCGACGCGGCGCTCCTCGGCCTCATCAAGGCCTGTGACCTCGTGGACGTGGTCTTCCGCGCGGGTGAGCGTAGGAGGGCCCATGAGCGGCTCGATTCTCTGACCAGGGGTGAGTTGATCGGCCGGGCGGTGAGCGGGGCCGTGAGACAGGCGCGGGAGGATGACTTCTTCGCGGCCCAGGCGGCTGCGGCGGGTGCCGTCGTCTCCGCCACCTCCTCGTGCTCTTCGGGGGGATCCTGCTGATGAGGGGGGAGATCCCGGTCGCCGTCGTAACCGGCTCGGGGCGCGGGATAGGGCGGGCCACGGCGATCGAGCTGGCCCGGCGCGGCTACCGGGTGGCGGCGAACGACGTACGCGAGCCGGAGGCGACGCTGGACGAGCTGCGCAGCCTCGGGGCCGGGGCCATGGCACTCCCGGGTGACGTGTCCGAGGAGAGCGACGTCCGGAGGATGGCCGCGAGCGTCCTGGAGCGCTTCGGGCGGGTGGACGTGCTGGTGAACAACGCCGGGATCAGCAGGATCGTCCCCGCCGAGGAGACGACGCTGGCCGACTGGAGCCGGACGCTCGCGGTGAACCTGACCGGTCCTTTCCTGATGTGCCGGGAGTTCGGCCGGGTGATGCTGGAGCGGGGCTCGGGCAGCATCGTCAACGTGAGCTCCGTGGCCGGGCTTCTGGGGGTGGCGGACCGGGCGGCGTACAACGCGAGCAAGCACGGCCTCGTCGGCCTCACCCGCACCCTCGCCGCGGAGTGGGGCGGGCGCGGCGTGCGGGTGAACGCGGTCTGCCCCGGATGGGTGAAGACGGAGATGGACGCCGAGGATCAGGCCGGGGGCGGCTACACCGACGCGGACATCGAGGGAAGGGTGCCGATGGGGCGCTTCGCCTCGCCCGCGGACGTCGCGCGGGCCGTCGCGTTCCTCGCCGAACCGCGCGAGAGCGGCTTCGTCAACGGCCACACCCTCTCGGTCGACGGCGGCTGGTACGCCGACGGGAGCTGGGAGAGCCTGCGCCGCCGCAAGCAGGGCCGCTAGTCGCCGCGCGGAGGTCGCTTCCATACGGGAGGATCTCTGTCCGGGTCGGCTTTCCAGACACGGTAGGAGTAGACGAGGGGCACCGCGACGCAGACGAGGACTGTCGGCCCGATCGCGACCGCACCCGCCGCGGGGTACACCAGGCCCATCCCCATCAGCGCCAGCCCGGCGAGCACGAAGAGCCATCCCCCGAGCCGGTGGGTCCTGACCCACGAGCGCCTGCTCGAGAGCGTCCACGGCGTTCTGATGCCGACGAACCAGTTGGGCCTCACCTTGCCCAGGAAGTTGCCCAGCACCACGAACAGCATCCCGAGCACGACCGTGATCGCCCGGGAGAGGGAGAGTTCGTAGCCCAGATCCCACGCGAGCATGAACCCGTAGACGAGGGTGAGCAGGATCACGACCGCGTAGCGGAAGACGAGGTAGACCCCGCCGAAGACTTCGTAGCTCTCCCGCAGGGGGTCGACCCGCGGCAGGAACCTCATCAACAGATAGACGCCCAGCGTGATCAGCGGGAGCAGGAAGAGCCCCTCGAACCTCCCGCCGTACCCGTCCGGCCTCCCGGAGAGATCCCAGTGCACCGGTACCCGGCCCGGTACCAGCTGCCACGCCCGGGCCCCGGCCGCGAACATCGCCGCGACCAGGACCAAAAGCGGCAGCTCAGTCCGCCAGCCCGTACGCATCCCGGACCTTCCTCGTGCCCTCTTCCCCCACCCCGAAGAGCTCCATCACCGCCCCCACGATCTCCTCACAGACGGAGACGTTCAGGCTGTAGACGATCGTCGTCCCGTGACGCTCGGCCACCACCAGGTTCGCCTCCCTGAGCACCCTCAGATGCCCCGACATCGTCGAGGGCGCCACCCCCACCCGCTCCGCAAGCTCCCCCGCGCTCAGATCCCCCTCCCCGAGCAACCGCAGAACCTCCCGCCTTCTCGGATCCCCCAGCGCCCTGAATGTACTGTCCACCTCGCTCCTTTTTCGTTGTTTCGCCAAACAACGAAATAATGTTATCATGCCGGGTGTCGATCTTCGGAAGAGAGGAGGCTACCGTGGCTGGGAAGAGGCGCTGGGGGGAGCTGAGCCGGGGGCAGCGGGCGGCGATTGTTCTGGCGGGTACGGTCGAGCTCGGGCTGAAGGTGGCGGCGCTCGTGGATCTTTACCGGCGCGAGGGGAGCGAGGTGAGGGGGTCGAAGGCCGCCTGGGTGGTCGCGCAGGCGGTGAACTTCTTCGGGCCGGTGGCGTACTTCGCTTTCGGGCGCCGGAGCAGTTTTGACCGGTAGGGTGTAGGCGGGTAGAATGCCGGCCATGATCGCCGGTCACGGGATGAACGTGCGCTTCTATTACTTTATCCGGCGGGCCCTCCGGAGGGACGGGCCGGCCGGCGGGGTTCACCCGGCTTAACCGCGGTCGGTTCGGCGGAAGATTCGGAGGGCGGAGGCTCCAGGAGCCTCCGCCTTTCGTTTGGGAGAAGACGGAGGGAGAAGAGGAGATGGTGATGAGGGAGATGCTCGTCCTGATGCGGCCCGGGAGTTCGCGGGCGCAGGCGGAGGCCGTGCGGGCGCAGGTCAGGGAGGCGGGGCTCGAGGCCGGCATGTTCCCGGGGACGGGGAGGATCGCGGTGTGGGTGGAGGGAGAACCCCCGGACGGGCTCGAGAGGACGCTCGAGTTGCTGCCCGGGGTGGAGGAGGTACTCCGCGCCGGCGGATCCGCGGGCACCAGCGACCTGCGTATCACGGGCATCCGGCCGCTCTTGCCCCCGGCGATCCTCTCCGAGCAGCTCCCGCTCTCGGAGGGGCAGGCCCGGAGCGTCGGCCGGGCGCGGGAGGAGATCGTGCGGGTGCTCGACGGCTCGGACGACAGGCTCATCGTCGTGGTCGGGCCCTGCTCGATACACGACCCGGAGGCGGCCCTCGACTACGCCCGGAGGCTCCGGGGGATCGCCGACGAGTTGCGGGAGGAGCTCCTCGTCGTCATGCGGGTCTACTTCGAGAAGCCCCGGACGACGGTGGGCTGGAAGGGCCTCGTCAACGACCCGCACCTCGACGGGAGCTTCGCGATCAACGAGGGGTTGCATCTGGCGCGCAGATTGCTGCTGGAGATCGCGGAGCTCGGGCTCCCGGCCGGGTGCGAGTTCCTCGACCCAATCTCCCCGCAGTTCTTCGCCGACGCCGTCGCGTGGGGTGCGATCGGGGCGCGCACGACCGAGAGCCAGGTGCACCGCCAGCTCGCCTCGGGGCTCTCGATGCCGGTCGGCTTCAAGAACGGGACCGGGGGGAGCGTCAGGATCGCCGTGGACGCCGTCCGGGCCGCCGCCCACCCGCACAGCTTCCTCGGGGTGACCCGTCAGGGGCTCGCCGGGATCGTCACCACCCGCGGCAACCCGGACTGTCACGTGATCCTGCGCGGCGGCAAGAACGGGCCCAACTACGACGCGAAGAGCGTGGAGGGCGCGCTCGGGGAGTTGCGCGACGCGGGCCTGCCGCCGCGGGTGATGGTCGATGCGAGCCATGACAACAGCGGCAAGGATTACCGGCGCCAGCCGCAAGTGGCCAGCGCGCTGGCGGAGCAGGTCTCCGGCGGGCAGCGGGGCATCGTCGGTGTGATGCTCGAGAGCTTCCTCGTCGACGGCCGGCAGGATCTCGACGCCGGGAAACCTCTCGTCTACGGCCAGTCCGTCACCGACTCCTGCATGGGGTGGGAGACGACCGTGCCGGTTCTGCGCGAGCTCGCGCAGGCCGTCCGCGCCCGGCGGAAGAAACCGGATGCGCCGGCCGCCGGGGCCTGGGCCACGACGTGATGTAGACTCACCGGGGGCCCAGAGCGAGAGGAGTTTGCGGTTTTCGTGAAGGGATGGAGCGCGGTGCTCCTGGTTTTGCTCCTCGCGGCCGTCGCGTGCGGCGGGGAGCAGGGAGGCGGGACGCGGACGAAGGCGGCGCCGGACCTCGCCTCGACCCTGCCCGCCGCGGAGAAGGTCGACTGGGTGCGCTTCGGCTTCAGCCCCGATCGCAACGGGGTCAACCCGCACGAGAAGCTCATAGACCGCAAGAGCGTGGGGAGGCTGCGCAGGATCTGGCGGGCGAAGCTCCCCGACGTCGCCGACTCCTCCCCGGTGCTGCTGCACGGCGTCAGGGCGTCGGGGAAGGAGCGCGACGTGCTCTACGCGACGCTCGAGAACGGTTCGCTCGTCGCGCTGGATGCCGCGAGCGGCAGGAGGCTCTGGCTCCGCAGGACTTCCGGACCAAAGATCACCACCTCCTCGCCCGTCGCCGATCCCGCCCGCTCTCTCGTCTTCTCCTACGGGCTCGACGGCAGAATCCACCGGTACAGGGCTGCGAGCGGCAGGGAGATCGAAGGCAACGGCTGGCCGGCTCCGGTCACCAGGATGCCCGAGACCGAGAAGGGCTCCTCGGCGCTCAACGTAGCGGACGGGTGGGTGTACGCGACCACGAGCGGCTACCTCGGCGACGCCCCGCCCTACCAGGGGCACGTCGTCGCGGTGAACGAGGGGACGGGAGAGGAGCACGTCTACAACAGCCTTTGCGCAGGCCTCCGGCATCTGCTCTCGAACGGGGAGTGCGACTCGCAGCGCTCCGGCATCTGGGGCCGGGGCGGTGCCGTCGTGGATCCGGCGGACGGAAGCGTCTACGCGGCGAGCGGCAACGGTCCCTACGCCCCCTCCCGCGGCGACTACGCGGACAGCGTGCTGAGGCTCGCGGCTCCCGGTCTGCGCCTCGTCGATTCCTACACCCCGGAGAACTACAGGAAGCTCGAGGCGCAAGACCTCGACCTCGCGAGCGCCTCCCCCGCGGTCCTGCCCCGGATACCCCGGAGCAGGACCCCGTATCTGCTGGTGCAGGGCGGCAAGGACGGAAAGCTGCGTCTGATCTCCCGCGGGAACATGAGCGGGAGGGGCGGTCCCGGTCACGTCGGCGGAGCGCTTCAGACCATACGCTCCGCTGGATGCGCCACCTTCACCCAGCCCGTGGTCTGGAGGAACGGAGTCAGGCTGCGCGTCATCGTCGCCGGCACCTGTGGGATGGCGTCCTACCGGGTGGCGACCGATGCGGGCGGCCGCACCCGCCTGCGTCTGGAGTGGAAGAAGGACTACAGGACGACCACGCCGGTCGTCGCGGGCGGGGTGCTGTTCGCGGCCTCGGACGGAGACCTGCTCGCGCTCGACCCCACCAGCGGACGCCTCCTGTGGTCGAGCGAACGGAAGGGTGCGGGCGGGACCATCGGGGACATCCACTGGGAGAGCCCCATCGTGGCGAACGGGAGAGTCTACGTCTCCGACGAGTCCGGCACGATGAGCGCCTACGGACTGCCCCGCGGGAAGTAGGGCAACTTCAGCTGTCGGCGCGCACGAAGATCGAACGCGTGAGCGGCTCACCCAGGGTGTGTACGGATCCGTCCTCCCCCTCGACCGTCACCACCCCGTCCACCCCGCGTACCTCCAGCACCCTGATCGCCGTGCCGGGTACCAGCCCTTGCTCCCCGAGATAGGCGAGCACGGCTTCGTCGCGCTGGTCCACCCGCGAGACGCGAACCTCTTCCCCCTCTTCGACGTCGCGCAGCGGCTTGTTCCGGTCCGGCTCCAGCATCCCTTCGGGGGTCGGGATGGGATCTCCGTGCGGATCGTGCGCCGGATGCCCGAGGTACTCCGCGAGACGCTCGGTGAACGTGTCCGAGACCGCGTGCTCGAGCCTCTCCGCCTCCTCGTGTACCTCGTCCCACGAATACCCCAGGTGCTCCAGGAGGAAAGTTTCTATCAGACGGTGCCGCCGGACCAGCCGCATCGCCTCCCTCTTTCCCCGCTCCGTCAAAGACGCCCCGTGGTAGCGCTCGTGCCGGACCAGCCCCATCTCCTGTAGCCGCACGAACATGTTCGATACCGAAGCAGCAGAGACCGAGAGCCGCTCCGCCACGTCCTTCGTCGAGGCCGCACCGGTGCCGGCTACCTCCCACACGCTCTTCAGATAGTCCCCGACCGAAACCGAGGGCTGGGTTTGCGAATTCGTGTTCATCGGCGTCATCGTAAATGTTAGCCCAGGACAGCTCTTTTTCCAGAACCGTCTTCCCTTGACGGTTAACGCGAGCTGATAGTAATATTAGCCACGGCTAAATTCAAGGCGTAGATGGAGAGGCGTGTATTTTGAGCGGTAGGTCCGAGGAGCCTTTGCTGCGGGGCGAGGAGATGGTGGCGCGGGCTGCCCACGCCTCGCTCGAGGGGGGCAGGAAGGGTTTCCTGAGGAGACTGTGGCCGTTTCTGGGACCGGCGTTCATCGCGGCGGTTGCGTACGTGGATCCCGGCAACTTCGCGACGAACGTCTCCGGGGGGGTGAGCTTCGGGTACACGCTTCTGTGGGTCATCCTGGCGGCCAACCTGATGGCGATGCTGGTGCAGGCGCTTTCGGCGAAGCTCGGGATCGCGACGGGCAGGAACCTTCCGGAGGTGTGCCGGGAGAGGTTTCCCCGGTCGGTGACGGTCTTCCTCTGGCTGCAGGCGGAGGTCGTGGCGGTGGCCACCGACCTGGCGGAGTTCGTGGGGGCGGCGATCGGGATGAACCTGATCTTTGGGATACCACTGTTTCCTTCGGGGCTCATAACGGCGGCGGCGGTCTTCGCTTTGCTCGCGCTTGAGAGACGTGGGACGAGGACGCTCGAGGCTGGGATAGGCGTTCTCGTGGGGGTCATAGTCGTCGCATTCGCGCTGGAGGTGTTCTATGCCAGGCCGAATCCCGCAGCCGTTCTCCGGGGGGCTTTCGTGCCAGGCTTCTCCGGGAACGGGAGCGTGCTGCTCGCCGCCGGGATCCTCGGGGCGACGGTCATGCCGCACGTGATATATCTTCACTCCGCGCTGACCCAGCGCCGGATCGTAGGCCGCACGAGCGAGGAGAGGCGCAGGATATTCCGCTTCGAGCTGATAGACGTGATCGTCGCGATGGGGATCGCCGGGCTGGTCAACGCCAGCATGATGGTGGTTTTCGCCGCGCTCTTCCACGGTCGGGGGGGAGTGGGGGGGAGCATAGAGTCGGCCTTCCACGGCCTGGCGAACGTCGAGGGCGAGGCGGTGGCGGTCATCTTCGGCGTAGCGCTTCTGGCTTCGGGGCTCTCCTCCTCCTCGGTCGGGACCATGGCCGGTCAGGTCGTGATGCAGGGGTTCATCCGGCGCAGGATCCCGCTTTTCTTGCGCCGGGCGATCACGATAGTCCCCTCGCTCGTCGTCATCGCGCTCGGCGTGGACCCGAGCTGGGCGCTGGTCATAAGCCAGGTCGTCCTCTCGTTCGGGATACCCTTCGCGCTGGTTCCCCTCCTGATTTTCACCAGCGACCGCAAACTCATGGGGCCCCTGGTGAACGGGAGAACCACGACGGTGGCCGCGGCGGTCGTCGCCGGGCTCATCATCTGCCTGAACCTCTTTCTGCTCTACAGGACCTTCATCGGGTAGCGGCATATAATCGCTTCCACGATGGACTTGCGCACACCGGCGGCCACCGTCCCCGGCCGGCGGGCCNCCTGGCCCGCCGTGATCTCCTGGGCGCTCTACGACTTCGCCGGCACGGTCTTCTCCGTCTCGATCCTGAGCGTCTACTTCCCGCTGTGGCTCGGATCGGAGCTCGGCGCCGGAGCGGACACCGTCAACTACGCCGCGGCCGGTAGCGCCCTGCTGGTGCTCCTCTTCTCGCCCTTCCTCGGGGCTGTCTCGGACCTCGGCCAACGCCGCAAACCATACCTCGTCGTGTTGGTGTCGGTCTCGGTCGTCTTCACCGCTTTGCTGGGCGTTTCGGGGGAGGTGGCGGTGATCGTGGCGCTCTTCGTCGCGGCGAACTTCTGCTACCAGTCGGCGACGGTCTTCTACAACGCGCTCCTGCCCGGCGTCTCGGCCGGGCGCGGGACCGGGAGGGTGAGCGGTTACGGTACCGCGCTGGGCTACGTCGGCGCGATCTTTGCGCTCCTCTTCCTGCAGCTCTTCGTCGGCGACGCCTCAGCCGTGAAGGAGCTTCTCGGCCCTCTGGGGTGGTGGATCGGGACGGGCGCCGCCCGCAGTTCGAACGCGTTCGTGCCTACCGCCGTCCTGTACCTGCTCTTCAGCCTGCCGGCCTTCTTCTTCGTGCCGGATCCGAAGGTGCGACGGCCGATGGACGTACGCCCTTCGGCGGTCTACCGGGACGTCATCGCCACCATCCGGAACCTCCGGTCCTACCCCGGGGCCGGGACGTTCATCGCCGCCACCGTGCTCTACACCGACGCGGCGAACACCGCCGTCTCCAACATGGCGCTCTACGGCCGGGAGGTCTTCGGGATGAGCTCGGGGGGGATCCGCAACCTGCTGCTCTTCTCCACGGTGTTCGCCATCGTGGGGTCGGCTGGCTTCGGGCACCTCTCCGACCGGGTGGGGCCGAAGCGGGCGCTCGTCGTGGTGCTCCTGCTGTGGCTGGGCGCGATAGCTCTGGCCGCGGTCGCGCCCGGTCCCCGGGTGCTCCTCCTCGTCGGGCCGGTCGTCGGGGTCGCCCTCGGCGCAACCTGGACCGTGAGCCGGGCGATGCTCGTCGCGCTCGCCCCGCCCGAGAAGACCGGGGAGTTCTTCGGGCTCTACAACCTCGCGGGGAGGTTCTCCGCCGTCGCCGGCCCCGCCCTCATAGCGCTCCTTCTGGACGCCTTCGGTGGCCTCGGGGCACCCTCTTACCGCATCGCCATAGGGGCGCTCGCGATCGTGGTGCTCGCCGGGCTCTATCTGCTCTCCCGCACTCCCGACGTGCGCCCGTCCACCACACCACCCGAATACCACGTGCCGCCGGATGCGGGAGCTTGAGAGCCCGGAGCATAACTGGGAAGATGGACCGTGATGCCACGGGGAGGCGAGATTTTGCCGGATAGAGAACCCGCCAGACGCATCGCCCTCAGAGGGAGGGTGGTGACCGACTACGAGGTATGGTCCGAAGGAACGGTCCTCATCGAGGGCGGCGCGATAAGGGAGGTGAGCCGCGAGCCGCTCGACCCCGGCGAGGGTGGGGAGGTGAGGGATTGCGGGGACTCGCTGCTCGTGCCCGGCTTCGTCGACCTGCAGGTCAACGGAGCCTTCGGGGTGGACGTAGCCTCTTCGCCCGAGAGGATCGACGAGCTCTCCCGGCGGCTGCTCGCCACCGGGACGACCTCCTACGTGCCGACCGTGATCTCTTCTCCGGAGAGCCTCTACGAGGAGACCCTGCCCGTCCTCGCCGAAAAGGTCGCGCGCCGGGGCGGGATGGCCGAGCCGCTCGGCATACACCTGGAGGGACCCTTCATCAACCTGAAACGACGGGGGGCGCACGCCGCCGCCCACATCGTCCCTCCGGACCCCTCCCTCTTCGCCAGGCTGCTCGAGCTCGGTCCTATCAGGATGGTCACCCTCGCCCCGGAGCTCGAGGGAGCGAGGAAGCTCATCGAGATGGCCCGCAGGTACGGGGTCGTCGTCTCGGCGGGGCATTCCGACGCCTCCTTCGAGGAGGCCTACGAGGCGCTCGACGCCGGGGTTCTGGCGCTCACGCACCTGTTCAACACGATGAGCCGGATGCACCACCGCGAGCCCGGTCTTCCTGGAGCGGCCTTCGCCCACCCGCTCGCGGTCTGCGGGCTCATCTCCGACGGCATCCACATCCACCCGGAGATGGTCGCGCTCGCCTTCCGCATGCTCGGCCCCGACCGCATCTGCCTGGTCACCGACTCTACGGCGGCGACCGGGATGGGGCCGGGGGAGTACGCGCTGGCCACCCGCCGCATCTACCGCGAGACGAACGTCACCCGGCTCGGCAGCGGCGCGCTCGCGGGGAGCCTCCTGACCATGGAGGAGGCCTTCCAGAACATCCTCGCCTTCACCGGGTGTACCCTGCCCGAGGCGGCCCGCATGGCCTCGACCGCGCCGGCGCGCCTGATCGGGGAGGGGCGGCGCAAGGGACGCCTCGCCCCGGGTTACGACGCCGATATCACCGTGCTCAGACCCGACCTCTCGGTGGAGGCGGTCTGGAAGGGGGGAGAGCTCTCCTACGCCGACAGAACCGGCAAGTCGCTCGGGAACGGAGGAGGTGAGGGATTTTGAAACGCGAGGTCGACGGCGTGACGATAGAGTGCGTCCGGGGAGATATCACGCGGCAGCCGGACGTGGAGGCCATAGTGAACGCGGCCAACGCCCGGCTCACCACCGGTGGCGGGGTGGCCGGGGCGATCCACCGCGCCGCCGGCCCGGGCCTCGAGGAAGAATGCCGCCCCCTCGCCCCGATAAGCCCCGGCGAGGCGGTCATCACCGGCGGCCACGACCTCCCCAACGCCCACGTCATCCACACTCTGGGCCCGGTCTACGGCTCGGACCACCCGGAGGCTGAGCTTCTCGCGAACTGCTACCGCAACGCTTTACGCCTCGCCGACGAGCACGGCGTCACTTCCATAGCCTTCCCCGCCATCTCGACCGGCGTCTTCGGCTACCCGGTCGAGGAGGCGGCCCGGGTGGCCATCGGGACCGTACTCGATGAGGCCCCCAGGCTCCAGAACGTACGCCTCATACGCTTCGTCCTCTTCGGCGAGCGGGACCTCGAGGTCCACGAGCGAATTCTCGCCGCGGGAGGTTGAGCGCCAGGGCCATTGTGCCGGCGGCAGAGACCGGGAGATCCATTGGCGGTCCGAGCATGGACACGCTCACCGCCCTCCCGGGCGCCTCACGGGGGGGCGCCCCCGGTCCTCTCCTCACGGTGTTTTGCTCAGAGCGCGCCCTCGCGGCGCAACGCTTCCACCTCATCCTCGTCGTAACCGAGCTCCTCGAGGATGGCCTCGGTGTGCTCCCCGACCTCCGGGATCGGACCCATCACCGGCTCCTCTGCGTTCGGGACGGCGGGCGGCAGGAGAGCGTCGAGCGCCCCGACCGGGGAGTCGACCTTCCGCCAGCGCTTCCGGGCCTCGTGCTGCGGGTGGTCGAGAAACTCCCGCACGCTGCGCAGCCGGGCGTTGGCTATCTTGGCGGCGTCGAGCCTCCCTATGACCTCCTCGGAGGAGAGGGCGCCGAAGACCCGTCCGATCTCCTCATGCAGCTCGTCTCTGTTCTCCACCCTCCTGGGGTTCGAGGAGAACCGGGGATCTCCGGCGAGCTCCGGGCGTTGCAGCACCTCCCGGCAGAAGCGCTCCCACTCCCTCTCGTTCTGGATCCCCAGGAACACCGTCCTGCCGTCGCCGCAGGGGAACGGTCCGTAGGGGGCGATGGCGGCATGGCTCGCCCCGGTGCGCGGCGGCTGCTCCCCGGAGTACATCGTGTAGTATGCGGGGAAACCCATCCACTCGGAGAGGGCCTCGAAGAGCGAAACCTCTATATGCGAGCCCTCCCCGGTGCGCTCCCGCTTCAACAGCGCGGTGAGGATCCCGCTGAAGGCGTACATCCCGGCGGCTATGTCCGCGACGGAGATGCCGACCTTCGAGGGGGTCTCGGGCGTGCCGGTCACCGAGACGAGGCCGGTCTCGCACTGCACCAGCAGGTCGTAGGCCTTCTTCTCGCGGTAAGGGCCGCTCTCCCCGTAGCCGGAGACGGAGCAGGTGACGAGATGGGGCTGCCCGGCGCGCAGCGCCTTCGCGCCGAAGCCGAGCCGCCCGGCGGCGCCGGGGGCCAGGTTCTGCACGAAGACGTCGGCGCGGGAGATCAGACGTCGCAAGACCTCCTTTGACCCTTCCTTCTTGAGGTCCAGCGCGATCGACTCCTTCGAGCGGTTGAGCCAGACGAAGTGGCTCGAGAGCCCGCGGGCCTTCTCGTCGTAGTGGCGGGCGAAGTCCCCCACCCCGGGACGTTCGACCTTTATGACCCTCGCGCCGAGGTCGGCGAGCTGGCGGGTGGCGAAGGGGGCGGCGACCGCCTGCTCCAAAGAGACGACCGTCATGCCTTCGAGCGGCAGCATCCTAGAACGACCTCGGCAGCCCGAGCACGTGCTCGGCGACGTAGGAGAGGATGAGGTTGGTGGAGATGGGGGCGATCTGGAAGAGCCGGGTCTCGCGGAACTTCCGCTCGACGTGGTATGCGGTGTCGAAGCCGTAGCCCCCGAAGGTCTGCAGCGCGACGTTCGCGGCCTCCCAGGCAGCGTCGGCCGCGAGCAGGAGCGACATGTTGGCCTCGGCCCCGCAGGGCTCTCCCCGGTCGAAGAGCTCCGCGGCCCTAAAGCGCATCAGGTCCGCCGCCTCCACGTCGACGTGGGCGCGGGCTATGGGGAACTGCACCCCCTGGTTTTCGCCGATGGGCCGCCCGAAGACCACGCGCTCTTTCGCCCTCCCGGTGGCCTTCTCGACGAACCAGCGGCCGTTGCCGATGCACTCGGCGGAGATCAGGATACGCTCGGCGTTCATCCCGTCGAGGATGTAGCGGAAGCCTTTGCCCTCCTCGCCGAGGAGGTTCTGCGCCGGGACCTCGAGGTCTTCGAAGACGAGCTCGTTGGTCTCGTTGTTGATCATCACCCGGCGGGGCTTCACGGTGAGGCCGTTGCCCACGGCTTCGCGCAGGTCCACGAGGAAGACCGAGAGCCCCTCGGACTTCTTCTTCACCTGCTCGCGCGGGGTGGTGCGGGCGAGGAGGACCATCATGTCCGAGTGCTGGACGCGGGAGATGTAGATCTTGCGCCCGTTTATGATGTAGCGGTCGCCTTCTTTGCGGGCGAAGGTCTCTATGGAGGTGGTGTCGGTGCCTGCCCCGGGCTCGGTGACCCCGAAGGCCTGAAGCCGGATCTCCCCGGAGGCTATCTTCGGCAGGTACTCCCTCTTCTGCTCCTCGGAGCCGTGCCTGAGCAGCGTCCCCATCACGTACATCTGGGCGTGGGCGGGCTGGGCGTTGCCCCCGCTCCGGTTGACCTCCTCCAGGATCACGGAGGCCTCTGCGAGCGTCGTCCCCAGCCCCCCGTACTCCTCGGGGATGAGCGCCGCGAGCAGCCTGCTCTCGGTCATTGCCCGCACGAACTCCTCGGGGTACTCGCGCCGCTCGTCCAGCTTCCGCCAGTACTCTTCGCCGAAGCGCGCGCAGACCTCGCGTACGCTCTGCCGCAGCTTCTCGTGGCTCAAGATATCACCTCCCCGGCTCCTTCGGCGAGCAGCGGGCCCACCCCGTCTTCTTCGTGCAGGTTCCAGGCGAAGCGGACGAGCCGCTCCGCCGCCTCTTCTCTCGCCCCGCCGTGGGCGGCGAGGCGGCGCACCTTCTCTTCTATCTCCGCGCGGCTCAGGGGGTTGCCGGGATCGCCCTTGGGTACGTCGACGCGCGAGGTGACCTCCCGCCCGTCCTTCGTCCTTATGTCCACCAGCCCGATCCAACGCCCCGGATAGGCCTCGTCGACCTCGGGGTCGAAGACCATCTCCACCCGGCGGGCGAAGCTCAAAACCTCCTCGTCGTGCAGCGACTCCTCGGTGAAGTCCTCGAGCCCCGCGCGGCCCCTCAGCGCGACGAGCGCGAGCACGAAGCCCATCGAGAACTTGGCCTGGTGCACGCTCGCGGGCTCGACGACGTCCCCGAGGACCTCTATCGCCCCGGCGTGCACCCTCGCCCGCACCGCCTCTATGTCCTCCGCGGCGAGCCCGTGCTCCCGCATCCCGGCGAGCAGGGCGTCGGCCGCCGGGTGCGAGTGCCGGCAGGAGGCGTAATGCTTGAACGAGGTCTCGAGCACGGCCCACCGCTCCCCGAGGTCCGCCGTGAGCCTCCCCGCGTCGGCATCCGAAGACATCCCGGCGGCCATTCCCTTCTCCCCCTCCAGGATGCCCCGCGCACCCCGGAGACCCTCCCGCGCGAGGTACGCCGAGAGGAGCCCGCTGCTCGCGGCCCGGGCGGTGTGCAGCTGCTTGGAGTCGGCCCCCTCGGAGAGGAACTGCCAGAGCCCCGCCGCCTGGGTCCCGGCCGAGCCCAGGGCGTCGGCCATCTCCGCCTCGTCCGCCCCGAGAACGTGCGCCGCGGCGGCGGCCGCTGCGAGCGTCCCGGCCGTGCCCGTGGTGTGGAAGACCCTGTAGTGCGAGCGGCCGAGGAACTCCCCGACCCGCACCCCGGCCTCGTACCCGGCGACGGCGGCCGTGATGAGTTCCCTCCCCGATGCTCCCTCCTCCTGCGCCGCCGCGAGCGCCGCCGGGAAGACGACCGCCCCCGGATGCAGCACGGAGGCGTTGTGTACGTCGTCCTGCTCGACGGCGTGCGAGGAGGCGGCGTTGACCAGCGCCGCGAAAAGCGGCGAGGTGCGCCACCCGAATGCCAGTACCTCACACGACCCCTCCCGCGGCCCCAGCGCCCGCGCCACGCGCTCTATCGCCCCGACCGGCCGCTCCCGCCCCCCGGCGAGCGCCGAGCCCGCCCAGTCCAGGAAGAGCTCCTCGCTCCGGAGCACGGCCTCCTCCGGGAGATCCTCGTACCGGAGCCCCGCGAGGAAGGAGGCGAGCTCCTCCATCCTCCACCCGCCTTTCACCCCTCCCCCCTTTCCTGCGGGCGCGGGCGCACCCTCTTCGGCCCCCGCCCCCGCTTGTAGACCATGATGGTCCTCCTGAACTCGATGACGACGGTCCCATCCTGCTTATACCCCTCCGTCCTCACCTCCACGATCCCCACATCGGGGCGGCTGCGCGACTCCCGCTTCGAGAGCACCTCCGAGCGCGAGTAGATCGTATCCCCCTCGAAGACCGGCGCCGGTAGCCTGACCGCATCCCACCCCAGATTGGCAAAGACGTTCTGCGAGACGTCCGTCACGCTCTGCCCCGTCACCAGCGCCAGCGTGAAGGTGGAGTCAACAAGGGGCCTCCCGAACTCGGTCTGCGCCGCGTAGTGCGCGTCGAAGTGGATGGGGGCCGTGTTCTGCGTCAGAAGGGTGAACCAGATGTTGTCCGTCTGCGTCACCGTCCGTCCCAGGGGGTGCTCGTAGACGTCCCCCACCTCGAAGTCCTCGTAGAAACGTCCCCTCCAGCCTTCTTTTCCTGCCATGCGAACACCCTCCCGCGGACGCCCGGTTTTCTACCAATTATGTACGTACAAATACCGGGTGTCAAACGGCGGGTCAGTGGACGCCGCCGCGGCGCAGCTCGAGGCGGTAGGAGTAGCGGCTGGGGTTGTAGTAGGAGATGGCGAGTTCTACGGGGGTACCGTCTTCCAGGTAGTAGAGGCGTTCGACGTAGAGGAGGGGCTCACCGGGTTTGCAGTCGATGTGGCGGGAGATGCACTCTGGGGCCGGGATGGCGGTGAGTTCCTGGCTTGCCCCGACGATGGGTGAGGGGAGCACGCTCTCCACGGTCCCGATGACGGTTCCGGGGCCGTCTTTGGGGAGCTTCTTCTTCTGCAGGCGTTCTCCGGCGTCGGGGGTGAGGTAGACGCGGGTGAGGACGAAGGGGTTGCCCTCGTAGAGGCGACGGACGGTGAGGGTGGCGACCTCGTCCGTGGGGAGCTCGAGGCGGGTGGCGTGCTCCTCGTCGTGTATGATCTCGACCGGATCGAGCACCTCCATCTCGGTGCCGGTCCAGGACATCATCTCCTCCAGGGTGCCGATGGAGCGCAGATACTTGCCGCGTCTGGAGAGGCTGGTGACGAAGGTGCCCCGTCCGGGGACGCGGTAGACGAGGCCGTCGGCGACCAGCGACTGGAAGGCCTGGCGCACGGTGTGGCGGCTGACGCCGTAGCGTTCGCAGAGCTCGGCTTCGGTAGGCATCTGGGTACCCTCTTCGAACTCACCGCTCTCTATCGCCTCCCGCAGCTCATCCGACAGCCTGCGATAGGTGGCGGGCTTGCGTCGCTGGCCTTCCATGTACGATCTCCCTTCGTACGCCTCTGGGAATGCTAGTATGCTCTCGCACTACCGAGTATAGTTTTGCAAATCGTCCCGCGCCAAAGCTGCGGTCCCAGCGTGTCTCGGATGCAGGAACCCTCGGCCCGGGGATGGACCTTTTGTCGGGAGAACTGGAAGAGATGGGGAAGAAAAGGGTACTTCGTCCGTTCAACCGTCCGGCGGCCTGGTTCCTGCTCCCCGTTCTGCTCGCCCTGACGGGCTGCGGCGGGGATGGGGGGCTGGATGTGGGGGGAGTGACGTCATCCACCGCCTCCACCACTTCCGCGGGCGTCCGGGTCGTCGTGAGCCGGGTGGTCGACGGCGACACCCTGGAGGTCTCACCCCCGGTGGGAGGTGAGAGCACCGTGCGGATCATAGGCGCCGACACCCCCGAGGACGTGCGTCCCGGCTATCCCGTCCAGCCCCTCGCGATCCGGGCGGCCTCCTTCACCCGCTCGCGGCTGGAGGGCCGCCGGGTGCGCCTGACCTTCGACGAGGAGCGAAAGGACCGCTACGGCAGGTTGCTCGCCTACGTGTGGGTGGACCGGAAGACCATGCTGGAGGACGAACTGTTGCGGAGGGGACTCGCCCAGCTACTCATCATCCCGCCCAACGACCGCTACGCCGCACGGTTCGCGGCGGACCAGCGGCAGGCCAGGCGCGCGCACCGCGGGATCTGGGGCCTCCCCCGCGCCGAACGCTGCCGGGAGACCAACCGGGGCAACGGGATAGGCGAGGGCTCCCCCGGCTGTGGCACCGGCCCCGACTCCAGAGGCTCCGCCGGAAGATCCCCGGGCGTGGCCCCCTCATCCGAGGAGTCCTGTCCCCGGAGCTACCCGGTGAAGGGCAACATCACCCGTGACGGACAGAAGATCTACCACCTCCCCAAAGGCGACCCCTACTACCAGGCCACCCACCCCGAGCGCTGCTTCGCCTCCGCCCGGCAGGCACGCGCCGCCGGATACCGGCCTCCGATCCTCCCACGCAACAGATGAACCGGCCGGGCATTTGTTTCCGGCGCGCCGAATCATCTCAAGTCAGACTTGACACAAATATTGTGCGTACATATCATATTAGTACGGACAAATGCAGGCGAGGCCGGGCCCGGGTTTCGGGATCGTCTGCCGGGGAGAAAGGAGAAAGAGGAGAGATGGCGACTGGTGAGTCAGAGGTATCCCGTGGGACCGGGGATGGGAGGATCGATGATGCTCCGCGCATAGAGACCAGCCTTCCGCAGCGGGCGCTGGTCTACTCTTCGATCGTGGCGTTCCTCGCGTGGGTGTTTTCGGTCTACGACTACACGCTCTTCGGGACGCTTCTGCCGAAGATGGCGCAGGATCTCGGGTGGTCGACGGCGACGAGCACGGCGATAGCCACCTGGGTTGCGGTGGCGGTGTTTCTGGTTTCGCTTTCGGTAGGGCCGATGCTCGACCGGCTGGGGCGCAAACCTTCGCTCATCCTCACGACGGTGGGGGCGGCGATAAGCTCCGGGCTGACCTCGCTGGCTTTCGCCGCGTGGTACGTGATCGTCGTGCGGGCGTTCTCCGGGCTTGGGTACTCGGAGCAGGCGGTGAACGCAGCCTACCTCAACGAGATCTACGGGAGCCGCAGGCGGCGGGGGCTCATCTACAGCATGGTGCAGGGCGGATGGCCGATCGGGGTTCTGGTCGGTGCTGCGCTGGCGGCTGTCCTGGTTCCCAGCGTCGGCTGGCGCGGGACGTTTTTGGTCGCGACCGCCCCGGCGATCATAATCGCCGTTTTGGGGCTCAAGCTCCGGGAGTCTCCGCGGTTCCAGGCCATGAAACACGCGAGGAAGCTCGAGCAGGAGGGGCGGCACGAGGAGGCGGTACGCTTCGGCAGGCAGTACGGCATCGACGTACGCCACAGCGACCGCAACACCTACCGTCAGATCTTCGAGCCCGGCATAAGGAAGCACACGATCTTCCTGGCGCTGGCGTTCCTGACCAACTGGATCGGGATCCAGGTCCTGGTCGTTCTGGGGACCACGATCCTCACCCAGGGCAAGGGGGTCTCCTTCAGCAGCGCCCTGATCTTCCTCGTCGTCTCCAACGCGGCGGCATATATTGGATACCTCTCCCACGGGTTCGTCGGCGACATCGTCGGACGCCGCCGGACGATCGCGATAGGCTGGCTCATCGCCGGGGTGGCCTACTCGGCGATGCTCTTCGGCCCGAGCAGCGGTGCGTTCGTTCTCACCACCTACACGATAGGGCTTTTCTTCATCATCGGGCCGTATGCGGCCTTGCTGTTCTACATGGGTGAGTCCTTCCCCACCAGGATGCGCGGTACGGGGACCACTGTCGTGAACGCCATGGGACCGATAGGGGCGATCGTCGGCTCGGCGCTTTTGACGGCCTTCCTCGAAGCCGGGCTGAGCGTGACCACCGCCGCGTTCCTCTCCGGGGCTCTGGCGGTCATAGTCTCCGGGTTCCTGATGTTCGGCACCCGCGAGGTCAAGGGCGCGACCCAGGCCGAGCTCGAGCTCCTCGAGGAACCCTCTTCGGTCTGAGGGTTTTCGGCAAGCCGGTTTTGGGGGCCGCCTCCCGCAGGCGGCCCTCGTCTGAAAGGAGGTGCCGTTGACAGCGAACCGCATCAGGGTCGCCCTCGTCACCGGGGCGGGGAGCGGGATCGGACGCGCCGTGGCGCTTCGGCTGGCGGAGGATGGCTACGCCGTGGCCGTAAACGATCTGAAGCCCGATGCCGCGGAAGGTACCGCCTCGGCGATACGCGAAGCCGGAGGCGTCGCCGAGCCCGTCCCCGGCGACGTCTCCGACCCCGAGAGCGTCCACGCCTTCTTCGAGAGGGCGCACGAAGTTTTCGGTGCGCCGGAGGCCCTGGTCAACAACGCGGGGTTTTTGCAGCAGAAGCCCTTCGTCGAGCTCACCGTCGAGGACTTCGACCGCATGATCTCCGTGCACCTGCGGGGGACTTTCCTGTGCATAAAGGAGGCGTTGCCCGAGATGCTCTCCCGCGGGCGCGGGGTGATCGTCAACGTGGCCTCCCAGCTCGGACAGATCGGGGGCATCGAGCTGTGTCACTACAGCGCCGCGAAGGCGGGGATCATCGGGCTGACCAAGGCGCTCGCCCGCGAGGTCTCTGCACGAGGAGTGCGGGTTAACGCCGTCGCCCCCGGCCCCATCAACACCGAGCTCGTGCAAGGCCTCTCCGAGGAGTGGCGCCGCGCCAAGGCCGCGGAGCTCCCGCTGGGGCGCTTCGGCGAGCCGGAGGAGGTCGCGGAGACGGTCGCGTTTCTGGTCTCGGATAGGGCTTCGCTCTACGTGGGACAGACGCTCGGTCCCAATTCGGGCGACGTGATGCTCTAGATGTACCACCCCTCGAAGGCGGCTTCTATCTCGTCCGGCCCCTCTCCCCGGCGCAACAGGATGGTGAGCAGGAGCCTGGCCTTGAGCCCGTCGAGCACCCCACCCCAGATGAGCCCGCGCGAGAGCAAATCCATCTCGGAGCCGGAAAACCCGTACGTGTTCCGGAGCACGTCGCCGCTCCCGGTGCGGGAGGTGAGGACGACCGGCATCTCGGAGGCGAGCCGCTCGACCTCCGCGACCATCCTAGACGGGACGTGCCCGCCGCCGAAGGCCTCGATGACGAGCCCGGCGTACCCGGCCTCCCTCACCGCCGAAAGCAGCCTCCCGTCGTCGCCGACGGCGAGCTTGAGCAGCGCGACCTGCTGCCCGGCTCCCGCCGGAGGGGGCTCCACCGTGTGCCGAGCCGGAATCCGCCAGGCGATCCTCACCACGCCCTCCGAGAGCCAGCCCAGAGGCCCCGCCACCGGTGACTGGAAGGTCGAGGGGCTCTGGGTGTGCGTCTTCCTGACGAAACGGGCGGCGTGGATCTCGTCGTTCATCACCACCAGCGCCCCAAGCCCCCTCACCTCATCGCTGGCCGCGACGCGCACCGCACCGAGCAGGTTCGCCGGACCGTCGGCCCCTGGGAGGGTGGGGTTGCGCATCGCCCCGGTTATGACCACGGGCGCATCCCCCTCGACGAGCAGGTCCATCGCGAAGGCGGTCTCCTCGATCGAGTCGGTCCCCTGCGTGATCACCACCCCGTGCGCCCCCCCGGCGATCCTCCGCCGCGCCTCCTCGGCCACCTCGATGAGATCCTCTACGGTAAGGTCCGAGCTCGGCATCTGCCTCAGCGATTCCGCCTCGACCTCCGCCACCCCGGAGATCTGCGGTACGCTCTCCACCAGATCCTTCCCCGTCAGCCTCGGTACCACCCCGGGCCCCGAACCCCGTACGGAAGAGATCGTCCCACCCAGCGAGAGAACCGCTACCTTCGGGAGCATCCTTTCCCTCCTTGATTTCGACGATATTTGTACGTACAATACTAACGCCATGGCCGGGGCTGGTGCAAGGCTCTGGGGGCGGGCGCCGCCGGTCGTGGTGTGGTAAGGGGTGTTTTGGGTGATCGTTTCGAGGAAAGGAGGAAAGGTGCCGGAGAAAGAGATCTTCTGCTCCATCGGGGTGGACATAGACGCGGTGGCCGGGTGGCTCGGCTCTTACGGGGGTGAGGACTCGCCGGACGACATCTCGCGCGGGATGTTCGCGGGGGAGATAGGCGTACCGCGGTTGCTCAAGCTCTTCGAGCGGTATGGGATGAGGACCACGTGGTTCATCCCCGGGCACTCGATCGAGACCTTCCCGGATCAGGTGAAGATGGTGGTCGACGCGGGGCACGAGGTCGGGAGCCACGGCTACTCGCACGAGAACCCGGTGGCGATGACGCCGCAGCAGGAGCGGGAGGTGCTCGAGTACTGCATCGAGCTCATCGAGAAGGTGACCGGGCGCCAGCCGGTCGGGAACGTCGCCCCGTGGTGGGAGGTCTCCAACGCGACCAACGAGCTGTTGCTCGAGTTCGGGTACAAGTACGACCACTCGCTTCAGCATAGGGACTTCACCCCCTACTACGCCCGGGTCGGCGACACGTGGACCAAGATCGACTACTCCAGGCCCGCCCGGGAATGGATGAAGCCGCTCGAGCGCGGGGAGGAGATAGACCTGGTCAAGATCGGGGGCAACTGGTACCTGGACGACCTGCCGCCGATGATGTTCATCAAGGCCTCTCCCAACAGCCACGGCTTCGTCAACCCGCGCGACATAGAGCAGCTCTGGCGGGATCAGTTCGACTGGGTCTACCGGGAGATGGACTACGCGACCTACTGCCTGACGATCCACCCGGACGTCAGCGGAAGGCCGCAGGTTCTCCTGATGCTCGAGCGCCTCATCGACTACATAAACGGGCATCCCGGGACGAAGTGGGTGACGATGGAGGAGATCGCCGACGACTTCGTCAGGCGCTTCCCGCGCAACCAGCCCAACCACGACCCGGGGCTGAACATGTACGGGATCGACACGCCGGCGACGAAGTAGCGGGCGGGGGGAGCACCTCGTGTGTGTGCTGTGCGGGCAGGACTTCGTCGGGCGGCTCCACTGGACCGATCGGCACGTCACGGACCGGGCGCTCGCGGCCGGTCCGGGTTCCGACCCGGGCGAGCACCAGCGGGACCGGCGCCGGGACAGGGCCCACAGGGTGGCACTGCTCAACGGGGTGCTCCCCCATTACGGCCTGAAGGTCGAGGACTGGAGCGGGAGCAAGTACCTGCTGCGTGACCGCAAGGGCAGATCGGAGCTGGTGCAGGACTTAGGCGCTCTGTGGCCCGCGGCGCAGAGGCTCTCGGGCAGGGTGCCGGACCCGCTCGATGCGGCGCTGCTCGAGAGCCTGAAAGAAGGGGGGTAGGCGGTGGCGATCCCGGTGACGGTCGTGACCGGCTTTCTCGGGAGCGGCAAGACCACGCTGCTCTCGCGTGTGCTGCGGGAGCCGGAGCTCGAGAACACCGCCGTCATCGTCAACGAGTTCGGCGAGGTCGGGCTCGACCACCACCTGCTCAGGCCCGTCGCCGAGAGGACGCTCCTTCTGGGGAGCGGGTGCGTCTGCTGCAGCGAGCGCGAGGATCTGGTGGCGGCGCTCGGGGAGCTTCTGGACCTTTACCAGCGGGGTGAGATCCCCGCGCTCGACCGCGTGGTCATAGAGACGACCGGGCTCGCCGACCCCGCTCCCATCCTCCACACCGTCTTCTCCCACCCCGTGCTCTCCCACCACTTCACGGTCGACCTCGTCATAACCACCGTGGACGCGGTGAACGGCGCGATGCAGCTCTCCGGGAGCCCCGAGGCGACGAAGCAGGTCGCCGCGGCGGACGAGATCGTCATCACCAAGACCGACCTCGCCGGCCCGGGGGCGAAGGAGGAGCTCGAGGCGCGCATCGGAGCGATAAACCCCTCGGTGCGCATCGTCGAGGCATCCTTCGGAGAGGTGGACGTGAGGGAGCTCCTCTCCCCCGTGGTGCGGGTGGGGGAGCGGGATCTCCCGCGGCTGCAGGAGCACGACACCGCCTCGACCCACACCGTCTCGGTCACCTTCGACGGGCCGGTGGACTGGACGGCCTTCGGGATCTGGCTGTCGATGCTCCTGCACGCCCGCGGCGAGAGCGTGCTGCGGGTCAAGGGGCTCCTGGACACGGGGGGGCCGGGGCCCGTCGTCCTGAACGGCGTCCAGCACGTCATCCACCCGCCGCAGCACCTCGACCGCTGGCCGGATAGGGACCACCGCTCGCGCGTCGTCTTCATCACCCGCGACATACCGGAGGAGAGCCTCCTCGCCTCGCTCGGGGGTTTCTCCGGGCTGCTCGGCGCTGCGGCGGTGCCGCTCGGTAACGCCCATCCGCCGGTGGAGCAGAAAGGATGAGAGATGCAGAGGATAGTTGATCTCACGCTCGAGATCACCGACAACATGCCGGCGCACAAGCTCTTCCAGAGCCCGGTGGTGCTGCCGGCGCTCACCCACGAGAAGACCAAGGACTTCGGTCTCGGGGTTCCCGAGGACAGGATGACCTTCGCGACGAACTACCTGGGGATGCTCGACCACGTCGGCACCCACGTCGACGCCTTCTACCACGTCAACCCTCGGGGGGACTCCGTGGACGAGATGCCGCTGGAGCTCTTCTTCGGCAAGGCGGTCTGCTTCGACCTCACCCACATCCCCGACCTCGGTAGGATAGACGTCGGGGATCTCGAGGCCGCCGAGGAGAAGAGCGGCGTCAGGGTGGATGGGCACATCGTGCTGTTGAACACCGGGCTGCACCGACGCTACTACCCTGACCGCAAGATCGTCTGGAGCAACCCGGGGTTGACCGCGGAGGCGACGCACTGGCTCGCAGACCGGGGATCGAAAGCCCACGGTGTGGAAGGGCCCTCGACCGACGTCCCGAGCGACGACCTGTTCCCGAGCCACCGGGTCTGCCGCGACCGCGGCATCTTTCACTACGAGTGGCTGGTGAACCTGGAGGAGCTCGTCGGGAAAGGCGAGTTCACTTTTTACGGGGTGCCCCTCAAGATCGAGGGCGGAAGCGGCTCTCCGGTCCGGGCCTTCGCGGTGCTCGAGGAGTAGGAGGGACGGTGGTCGAGACCGCCTACGCGACCGCGTTCGATCTGCGCGGGGCCATCGTACGCCGGGAGGTCTCCGCGGTCGAGGTCGTGAGCGCGACCCTCGAGCGCCTGGAGAAGCTCGAGCCTCACCTCAACGCCTTCGTTACCCTCACCCCGGAGCTCGCGCTCGAGGCGGCGCGGGAGGCGGACGCGACGCTCGCGCGGGGGGAGGAGCCGGGTGCGCTGCACGGGCTCCCGCTCTCGGTGAAGGACCTCATCGACGTGGGCGGTGTGAGGACGACCTTCGGCTCGCGGCTGATGGCGGGGAACATCGCCGCGGCCGACGCTCCCTCGGTCGAGCGGGTCCGGGCCGCGGGGGCGTGCATCATCGGGAAGAGTACGACCACCGAGTTCGGCTGCAAGGCAGGAGGCGGGGACAGCCCGCTCACCGGGGTGACCCGCAACGCCTGGGACCTGGAGAGGACCACCGGGGGATCGAGCGCCGGGGCGGCGACCAGCGTCGCGGCCGGGCTCACGCCGTTCGCGCTCGGGACCGACGGCGGCGGCTCCACCCGCATCCCCGCCTCCCTCTGCGGCGTCTTCGGGATCAAGGGACAGTTCGGGCGGGTGCCGTTCTTCCCGACGAGCGCCACCCCGACGCTCGCCCACGTCGGGGTCCTCTCGCGCACGGTGCGCGACGGGGCGCTCCTGCTCGGTGTGATCTCCGGCTTCGATGCCCGCGATCCTGCGAGCGTGGCCGGACCCGTCCCGGATTTTCTCGCCGCCTGCGAGGAGCCGGTCGAGGGGATGCGGGTGGCGTGGAGTCCGACGCTCGGCTACGCTAGGCCCGAGCCGGAGGTGGTTGAACTTGCGGAGAGAGCGGCGCTCTCCTTCGAGGAGCTGGGCTGCTCGGTCGAGCTGGTCGAGGAGGTCATGAAGGACCCGGTCGACCTCTGGAGCGCCGAGTTCTACGCCGGGGTGGGGACCAGGCTCAAGGACGCGCTGCATGGTTCACCGGATCTCATGGACCCGGCTGTGGTCGAGGTCCTGGAGCCCGCCCTAGATCAGACGATAGACGAATACTACGCGAAGGTCTTCGAGCGCTATGCTCTGCGGGAGGAGGTGCGCCGCTTCTTCGAATCCTTCGACCTGCTCCTCACGCCGACCCTGCCCGTGGCTGCCTTCGGTGCCGGCGTGGACATACCCCCACAGGTGTTCGACCGCAACGTCGTATCGTGGGTCTATTACACCTACCCGTTCAACCTCACCGGCAACCCGGCGGCCTCGGTGCCCTGCGGGTTTACCGCGGAGGGGCTTCCGGTCGGGTTGCAGGTCGTCGGGGCGACCCACCGGGAGACCGACGTCCTGCGGGCCGCGGCGGCCTTCGAAGAGGCGCATCCGTGGGCGCGGAGGAGGCCGGATCTCCCGCTATGACCTGAGGAGGTAGCTTTGAGCGACGCTTGGATCTCCATAGACCGCGAGAGGAGCGCCCGCAGGATGGAGCGCGACATCGAGACGCTCGCCGGGCCGGATTACACCCGCTCGCGTAAGGCGATACGCCGCTACGCCTACACCCCGGAGTACCGCAACACCCTCGACTACTTCATCAAGGAATTGGAGGCCGTGGGTTTCGGGTGCACCGAGGACCCCGTCGGGAACCTCGTCGCCCGCAACCGCCCCGCCGGGGAGAGGGTCTTCGGAATAGGCTCGCACTGCGACTCCAACCGCAACGGCGGCAAGTACGACGGGACGATGGGGGTCGTGGCGGCGCTCGAGGTCTGCCGGCTGAACGAGGAGCTCGGCCTGAACCTCCCCCTGCAGGTGATCTCGTTCCTCGAGGAAGAGGGCTCGGGGTTCGGCCAGATGGTACTGGGCAGCCGCATCGTCGCCGGGCGGGTGAGCGAGGAGGAGCTCAAAAGCTTCCGGGCGATAGACGACGGGCGCACCTTCTTCGAGCACGCAAAAGAAGCCGGCTACGAGCCGGAGCGGTGGCGGGAGTGTTCCCGCATCCTCGACGACCTCGTCGGGTGGATCGAACTGCACATAGAGCAGGCCCGGGTGCTCGAGGACACCGGGAACCGCCTCGGGATCGTCGACGCGATAGCCGGCTACGTCCACGCGGACATCACCGTCCGCGGGCGCAGCGACCACGCCGGGGCCACCCCGATGGACCTCCGCAGCGACGCCGGGCTCGTCATGGCCGAGTGCATGCTCGAGCTGGAGCGCCTCGCCAGGGAGGCGCCGGGCGGCACGGTCGGGACCGTGGGCGAGGTGGAGCTGGAGCCGAACCTGATCAACGCGGTCCCCGGCCGGGCCCGCTTCTCCTTGGACATCCGGGGGGTGGACGAGGAGGCCTTCCGCGGCGTGGCGCGCCGCCTGCGGGACTTCGCCGCGGAATCCGCGCGGCGGCGCGGGGCCACATCCGATTACTCGGAGCGTCAGAGCCTGTCGGTGACCCCGCTCGACGAGCGGGTGGTCGGGGCGCTCGAGGAGGCCGCCCGGGTGAGCGGCGAGCCGTACCTGCGCATGCCCTCCGGGGCCGCCCACGACACCATGTGCGTCGCGGAGCGGGTGCCGGCCGCCATGGTCTTCGTCCCCTGCGAGGAGGGGGTGAGCCACTCGCCCGAGGAGAAGGCCGACCCGGCGGACGCCGCGCTCGGGGCCGAGGTCATGCTCAACGCGATAAGGAGGCTCGTCGCCGCGGGATAGGGTATCTTGGAGGAAGCGTAACGATGGAAGGAGGAGCATGTCGATCCTGATAAAAGGTGGCCGCATCATCACCGCAGCCGACGACTACGTGGGGGACATCTTCATCGAGGACGATACGGTCTCCCTCATCGGGCGCTCGCTCGACGTGCGGGCGGAGAAGGTCATAGACGCGAGCGGCAAGTACGTCATCCCCGGCTGTATCGACCCGCACACCCACATGGAGATGCCCTTCGGCGGGACCGTGAGCTGCGACGATTTCACCTCCGGCACGATCTCCGCGGCCTTCGGCGGGACGACGACGATCGTGGACTTCTGCCTGCAGCAGGCCGGGCAGACGCTCCCGGAGGCGCTCGAAACCTGGCACGAGAAGATAGAGCGCGCAAAGCCGGTCATCGACGTCGGCTTCCACCTCGCCGTTACCGACCTCCAGGAAAAGGGTACGCTCGAGGACCTCGCGAAGGCCCCCGAAGAGGGCGTCACCAGCTACAAGCTCTTCATGGCGTACAAGGGCGCGATCATGGTGGACGACGAGACGCTCTTTAAGGTGATGCAGGTGGCCTCCGAGACGGGCGCCCTCGTCATGGTGCACGCCGAGCACGGCGACTCGATAGACGTCTTGGTGAAGCAGGCGCTCGCCGAGGGGAAGACCGAGCCGAAGTGGCACGCCGCGACCCGACCCCCGATAACCGAGGGCGAGGCGACCAACCGCGCCATCCAGCTCGCCCACCTCGCCGACGCCCCGCTCTACGTCGTCCACGTCTCGTGCAAGGAGGCCATAGAACCGGTGGCCCGCGCCCGCGAGGCCGACTGGCGGGCCTGGGGCGAGACCTGCACCCAGTACCTCTTCATCGACGAGAGCTACCTGGACAAGCCAGACTTCGAGGGAGCCAAGTACGTCTACACCCCGCCGCCGCGCCCCAAGGAGAATCAGGAGCACCTCTGGCACGCGCTCTCCACGGGGGTGCTCTCTGTGATCTCGACCGACCACTGCCCGTTCAGGTTCGACGGCCAGAAGACCCTCGGAAAGGACGACTTCTCCAAGATCCCCAACGGAGGCCCCGGCGTCGAGGACCGGCTCATGATGATCCACAACTTCGGCGTGCGGGAGGGACGCATCTCGCTCAACAGGATGGTCGAGCTGCTCTCGACCGCCCCGGCGCGCTTCTTCGGGCTCTACCCGCGCAAGGGGACCATAGCCGTGGGTTCCGACGCGGACATCGTCGTCTTCGACCCGAACAGGAAGAAGACCATCTCCGCCTCGACCCACCACTCGAACATCGACTACAACCTCTACGAGGGCACCGAGGTCACCGGGGTTCCGGAGACGGTCCTGCTGCGGGGGCAGGTCCTGGTCGAGAACGACGAACTGGTCGCGAGCCCCGGCGCCGGGCGCTTCGTGAAGCGGGCACGCTTCGGCGAGGAGCTTCCCGGGGCGGCCGGAGAGCGGCCCATCCAGGTGGGGTGATCCGGATGACCGACGAGCAGACCCGCCGCGTCTACGAGCGGGCCCGGATGGGCGGGCGGCTGGGGCTGGGGGAGCGCCCGGCCGTCCTGGTCGTGGACTTCAGCTGCGGCTTCACCGACCCCGAGTGTCCCCTCGGGGCGGACATGACCGCCGAGGTGGAGGCCACGCGGCGCCTGCTCGACGCCGCCCGCCGACGCGGCCTCCCGGTGATCTTCACCACCATCGGCTTCGAGGAGAACCTCGTCGACGGGGCGCTCTGGGTCAGGAAGGTCCCTTCTCTGGGTGAGTTGCGGCTCGGGAGCCGCTGGGTCGAGTTGGACCCCCGCCTCGGGCGCCGCGAGGACGAGACCCTCATCGTCAAGAAGGGGGCGTCGGCCTTCTTCGGGACGAACCTCGCCGCCATCCTGACCTCCCTCGGGGTGGACTCGGTGGTGCTCTGCGGCGCCACGACGAGCGGCTGCGTGCGGGCGACGGCGGTCGACCTCCTGCAGCACGGCTACCCCGCCCTCGTGCCGCGCGAGTGCGTCGGCGACCGGGCCGCGCCGCCTCACGAGGCCAACCTCTTCGACATCCAGGCCAAGTACGCCGACGTGGTCTCCCTGGAGGAGGCGCTCTCGTTCCTGGAGCGCGCCGGAGGTGGTGCTAGAATCGGGGTATGAGCGAGAAAACAGGGAAGACCGACGAACAGTTGCGCCGGGAGCTCTCCCCGGAGGAGTACGCGGTGACCCGCCAGAAGGCGACCGAGCCGCCCTTCACCGGGCGCTACTGGGACAACCACGAGGAAGGGGTCTACCGCTGCGTGGTCTGCGGCACGCCCCTCTTCAGCTCGGAGACCAAGTACGACTCCGGGACCGGTTGGCCGAGCTTCTGGGCCCCGATCGACGAGAAGAACATCGGAACCGAGGTCGACGACAGCCTCTTCATGCGCCGCATCGAGGTCCACTGTGCGAACTGCGGGGCGCACCAGGGTCACCTCTTCGACGACGGCCCCGCCCCCACGGGCAAGCGCTACTGCATAAACTCGGCCGCGCTGCGCTTCGAGCCGAAGGGCGAGTCCGGGTAGTCCGGGGATCGCTTCTCGGCGGAAGGGGGGCGGGCAAAGCCCGCCCCCCTTCCGTATCTCTTTCGTCAGTGGCTCTTCGAGGTCTGAGAGACCGAGAGGCTGCCGTCCCTGTAGGTGATCTCGAGCGTACCGTTCGGGGAGTTCATCCGCTGGGTGGCGTGGCTTCCTGGGGCTTCGAAGGTGACCTCCAGGGTGCCGCCGGTGCTTTGCCTGTGGATCTGGCACTCAAGCTGGCGTCCGCCGAGTTCGTAGGTGTAGACGGCGGGCGTCTTGCCTTCGAGGGTCTCCGTCCTGCTCCCTACGGTGCAGCGTCCCGAGAACGCCACCCCCGGGGTTCCGGAGAGCCTCAGGGTCGCCTGCTGACCGCTGGTCCCACCCGTGGAGGAGCCCTGCCTTACAGAGGATGCTCCCGACGAGACGCCCGCGGTGAAACCGCCCGTGGCCCCCGCGGAGGCCGAGGTCCCGCCGGTGGAGGCCCCTCCACCGGCAGAGCAGCCCGCGAGCAGCGCGCTGAGCAGCAGTACCACGGCCGAAAGGATGCTCTCCGATCTCAATGCTCCATCTCCCTGCGTCTCGAACCAGAGAGGCCGGGCCGGAAGGGAGGGGGGATGATGGGTGGCGGCCCGGCCTGCTCTGTCACAACTCTACGCACCGGGAGCCTCAGGGTTTCAACCCGCGCAACTTTTTCTTCAGCGCCTGCGCCACCGCTCCCGGCCCTCGCGGTAGAGGTCGCCGCCGTGGAGGTCGTTTATCACCACGGCGGGGAAGTCTTCGACGAGGAGGCGGCGGACCGCTTCGGCCCCGAGGTCTTCGTAGGCGACGACCTCCGCCTCCCTCACACACTTCGCCAGGAGCGCCGCCGTGCCCTCNACCGCCCCGAAGTACACGCAGCCGTGTCTGCGCATCGCCTCCACGACCTCCCGCGAGCGTACGCCCTTGCCGACCATCCCGCGCAGGCCCCGCTCTATCAGCAGCGGCGCGTAGGGGTCCATCCGGGAGGCGGTCGTCGGCCCGGCGGGGCCTATCGGATGGCCGGGCTTCGCCGGGGCCGGGCCGGTGTAATAGATCACCTGTCCCTCCGGGTCGAACGGCAGGGGCTCTCCGCGCTCCAGCGCCTGTTTCATCCGGGCGTGGGCGGCGTCGCGGGCGGTGTAGAGCACCCCGTGCAGGCGCACCACGTCCCCCGAACGCAGCGGCTCGACGTCCTCCCGCGAGAGCGGAATCCTGAGTTCCATCGTCCCGCTCACAGCTCGAACGAGAGGGTCCGGTGGGAGTGGCAGTCCAGGTTCACCGCCACGGGGAAGGCGGCGATGTGGGTCGGGGCGCTCTCGATGTGCACCGCGAGCGCCGTCTCGGTACCGCCGTAGCCGGCAGGGCCTATTCCGGTCGCGTTGATCTCCTCGAGGATCTCACGCTCCAGCCCTGCCATCGCCGGGTCCGGGTTCGGCTCGCCCGAGCGTCGGGTGAGCGCCTTCTTGGCCAGGAGCGCCGCGCGTTCGAACGGTCCCCCGATCCCCACCCCGACCGTCACCGGCGGGCTCGCGTTCGGCCCGGCCCGCTCGACCGTCTCCACCACGAAGCGCTTCATCCCCTCGACCCCCTCGGCCGGCGTAAGCATCCTGAGGGCACTCATGTTGTCGCATCCGGCACCTTTTATCAGGACGGTGAAGCGAAGCGTCTCCCCCGGCACGATCTCGTAGTAGACGGTCGCCGGGGTGTTGTCGCCGGTGTTGATCCTCTCCACCGGGCTCTTCACGATCGACTTTCTCAGGTACCCCTCCCGGTAGCCCCTCCGGACGCCCTCGTCTATCGCCTCCGGGAGGCTCCCGCCGGTGAAGTGCACCTCCTGCCCGACCTCGACGAAGAAGACCGCATACCCGGTGTCCTGACAGAAGGCGACCCGTTCCTCCCGGGCCACCCGCGCGTTCTCGAGCAGCTTCTCGAGCACCTCCCGGCCCTGGGGCGAGCGCTCCCGCTCGAGCGCCCGGCGCAGCGCCGCGAGNTGNTCCNCCCCGAGCGAGACGTTCGCCTCGATGCAGGCGTCGCGCACCGCGGCGGTCACCTCCTCGACCCTTACCTCGCGCAAAGCTCTCCCTCCTCGCAGAGAAGTGAACCCGTTTACCACCGGCCGGTCTTGTGTGCGAGCCGGTTGAGTATGCCAAATGTTAAACTTCCGGGGCAGGTCTTTGCGCTTCCGCAGAGGGTGTGGGGCGCACTCAGAGGGTGAGAGGGAGAGCATCTATGGACATGCTGGTACGCAAGGCGACGCTCGAACGCTTCGGGGTCGAGAAACCCGGGACGCTGCACGAGAACCTGCCTCCCGCGCGGCTCATCGAGGCCGCCGTNAGGAGGCGCGAGGGGATGCTTTCCGGTTCCGGGGCCCTGGTCGCCAGGACCGGCAAGCGCACCGGGCGTTCGCCGAAGGACAAGTTCATCGTGCGCGACGAGAACACCGAGTCGCGGGTGGCGTGGGGACCGAACCAGCCCTTCGACCCCGANGACTTCGAGCGGTTGCTCAAGAAGGCCGCGGCGTACGTGGATGGGCTGGAGGAGGTCTGGATCGCCGACGTCTACGCCGGCGCCGACCCCCGCTACCGCCTCAACGTGCAGGTGATAGCCGAGCAGGCCTGGCAGGCTCTCTTCGCCTACCAGCTCTTCCGNCGNCCGNCGCTNGAAGAGCTCGACGACTTCGAGCCCGACTGGACGGTCATCTCGCTCCCCGGGTTCCTCGCCGAACCCGAGGAGGACGGCACCAACTCCGAGACCTTCGTCGGGCTGGATTTCACCCGCAGGGTCGTCCTGATCCTCGGTACCGGCTACGCCGGGGAGATCAAGAAGAGCATCTTCAGCGTCCTCAACTACGTCCTGCCGGTCGAGCACGGGGTCCTGCCGATGCACTGCTCGGCGAACATGGGCGNCGAGGGGGACGTGGCGCTCTTCTTCGGCCTCTCCGGGACCGGCAAGACCACCCTCTCCGCCGACCCCGAGCGGCACCTCATCGGCGACGACGAGCACGGCTGGTCCGACCGGGGGATCTTCAATTTCGAGGGCGGCTGCTACGCCAAGACCATAGACCTCTCCCCCGAGAAGGAACCCCAGATCTTCGGCGCNATACGCTTCGGAACCATCCTGGAGAACGTCGTCGTGGACCGCAGGACCCGCAAGGAGGACTACTCCGACGCCTCGATCACCGAGAACACCCGCGCCGCCTACCCGCTCGAGTACATAGAAGGTGTCGTCCCGGACGGGATGGGCGGACACCCGAAGGCCATCCTCTTCCTGACGGCCGACGCCTTCGGCGTCCTCCCCCCGATAAGCATCCTCTCCCCGGAGCAGGCCGCCTACTACTTCCTCAGCGGCTACACCGCCAAGCTCGCCGGGACCGAGGCGGACATGGAATCCGAGGTCGAGGCAACCTTCTCCGAGTGCTTCGGTGCTCCCTTCCTGCCGCTCCCGGCGACGACCTACGCCGAGATGCTCTCCGGCAGGATCAGAGAACACGGCTCGCGCTGCTACCTGGTCAACACCGGCTGGTCCGGCGGGCCCTACGGGGTCGGAAGCCGCGTCGAGCTCGCCTACACCCGCAGGATGGTCCGCGCCGCGGTCTCCGGGGAGCTCGACGGCGTCTCCACCCACACCCATCCGGTCTTCGGGCTGGAGGTGCCGGAGCGGGTACCGGACGTGCCCGCCTCGATCCTGGACCCGCGCGAGACCTGGGCCGACAAAGAGGCCTACGACCGGCAGGCGAAGAAGCTCGCCACGCTCTTCGAGAAGAACTTCGAGAAGTTCGGCGAGGCGGTCCCCCGCGAGGTGCGCGAGGCAGGCCCCAGGGCCTAGCCGGTCACCGGGGACTCCAGCTCGGCGAGGAGCCCGTCGAAATCCAGGGGACGCCTGGTGAAGGTGGGTCTCCCGCCGAGCCTCGGCCACTCTCCCGGGTCCCGGTCCCAGGCGAGCTCGATGCCGTTGTGGTCCGGATCGTGGAGGTAGATCGCCTCGTGGGTGCCGTGGTCCGAGGCCCCGTCGATCGGCCAGCCGGCATCCAAAAGCCGCTTCAGGGCCCGGGCCAGGTCCCTGCGCTCCGGATAGTTTATGGCGAAGTGGTAGAGCCCCGTGGAACCGGGCGGGGGCGGTGAGCCGCCCCTGCTCTCCCAGACGTTGAGCCCGATGTGGTGGTGGTAGCCACCCGCCGAGAGGAACGCCGCCTCCTCCCCGAAGCGCGTCACCAGCTCGAAGCCCAGCAGGTCGCGGTAGAAGCCGATGGCACGGTCGAGGTCGGAGACCTTGAGGTGTACGTGACCGATCCTGGTCCCCGCGGGGACGGATTCGCGGTTCATGGCCGGCTCCTTCTCGTTATCTGGACTACAGTCCATTATACTCCGGGAACGTTCGAGGTTACCGGAAGAGCACTCAACGGCGGCGGGATAGAGGAACCAGAGAGTTCATCTCGGCCAGGAGCTTGTCTCCGTTGTCTGGGCGGTAGACACCTGCACCGTTCGAGGCCAGCAGGCATCCGGAGAGTCTGATGTCTACGATGACCGTCCTTGAGCCTCCGGGGTATGAAAAGGCCGCGAGCGCCGTGTCGGGCCTGCGCTCCGCCGGGCACGAGAGGGACCGGTTTTTCTTTACCGGAGCGAAGGAGTCGAGGAGTCTCTTCAGGTGTTCGATCTCGACCTGTGAACTGGTCACCATGGAGCTCGCCAGGGGAGGAGGGACCGGCTTGTGATCCTGTTCAGGAGGTGCCACCATGTAGCGGCAGACCCTGAGATGGTTGGCTCCTGGCGGCACCAGCTCCTTGGATAGACCGGGTCCTTCGCTCTCAACCGCTTTTGCTCCGCTTACTACCGCTATCGGTACGGACTTCGGACACCTCTTATCCATCGCGAGCCTGACGTCGGTCAGAGAGGATTTGGTCGCGCTGCGGTGACCGGATGGGGTGCGTACCGGCGAGCAGGAGGGCACCAGGAGGGCCACGGTCATAAATCCAGTCAGCACGCAAAATAACCTGGACATCTACCGGCCCCCTTTCGATGGTCCCGGGCTATGGTGATTTTTGTAACACCTCCTGCCCGGAACGTCTTGCCCTGCGGGCTGCGGGCCGCACCGGGGATCTCAGGCGGCGGCGAACTGGGACTCGTAGAGCCGGCGGTAGGCGGAGGGGCGGGAGACGAGCTCCTCGTGGGTGCCCTGCTCCACGACGCGCCCGCCGCTCACGACGATGATCCTGTCGGCCCCGCGCACGGTCGAGAATCGGTGGGCTATGACGACCGAGGTACGCCCGGCGAGGAGCCTCGCGAGGGCTCTCTCGATGCGGGCCTCGGTCGCCAGATCCACGCTCGAGGTCGCCTCGTCCAGGAGCAGGATGCGCGGGTTCGCCAGAAGCGCCCGGGCGAAGGCGATGAGCTGGCGCTCGCCGACCGAGAGCCTGCCGCCGCGCTCGCGCACCTCTGTCTCGTAGCCCTCCGGGAAGGCGCGGATGAAGTCGTCCGCTCCCACGGCCTTCGCCGCCGCGACGACCTCCGCGTGGGTGGCGTCCGGGCGTCCGTAGCGGATGTTTTCCTCGATGGTGCCGGTGAACAAAAACGTGTCCTGCAGGACAACGCCCATGTGCGAGCGCAGCGAGGAACCGCGGATCTTTCGCAGATCGGTGCCGTCTATGCGCACCGTCCCCGAGGTCGGGTCGTAGAGGCGGGAGAGGAGCTTGGCTATCGTGCTCTTGCCGGCGCCGGTCTCGCCGACGATCGCGAGCGTCTCGCCGGGTTCGATGCGGAAGCTCACGTCTTTGAGCACCGGTTCGCCGTCCGGGTAGGAGAAGCTCACGCGGTCGAACTCCACCCGCCCCTCCAGACGTACGATCTCCCTCGCCTCTGGGCTGTCCGCGCGGTCCGGCTCGGTGTCGAGCACCGAGAAGACCTTCTCGAGCGAGGCCATCGTGCTCTGCAGGTCCGAGTAGAGCTGCGAGAGACCCTGGATGGGCTGGAAGAACATGTTGATGAGCCCGATGAACGCGACCAGGTGACCGACGGTCATCGCGCCGGAGATCACCCGGAAGCCGCCGTAGAGCAGGACTATCGCGAGCGCGAGGGCGCCCATGAGCTCCACGGCCGGGAAGTAGACCGAGGAGAGCCGGGTCGAGCGGACGTTGGCCCGGCGGTAGGCCAGGTTCCTGGGTTCGAAGTCGGCGAGGGCGCGCCGCTCCCGGGTGAACGCCTGCACGACGCGCATCCCGGAGACGTTCTCCTGCAGGAAGGCCGCGACCTCGGCTATCGCCTCGCGGGCCCGGCGGAACGCCTGCATGCTCGAGCGGCGGTAGAAGATGGTTGCCGTGGCCATGAGCGGGCTTATGGACATCACGGCGAGCGCGAGCCTCCAGTCCAGGATGAAGGTCGCGACCAGCACACCCACGAGGGTGAGGGTGTTCTTGATCAGGTTCTGCACCCCGTCGTTGAGGAGGTTGGTGAAGTTCTCGATGTCGTTGGTGAGCCGCGAGATGATCCAGCCGGCCCGCTGTTCGGAGAAGTACTGCAGCGAGAGCGACTGCAGGTGTCCGAAGAGCGTGTTCCTGAGGTCGAGGATGACGTGCTGGCCGACCCAGCCCATCCCGTAGGTCTGCACGTATCCCATCGCCCACGAGGCGGCGCTCACCCCCAGGTAGAGGGCGGCCGTCGCGTAGATCACGCCCATGCTGGCATGCCCGCTCTTGGCCCCGAGTCCGTAGTCTATCGCGTAGCCGACGATGAGCGGCCCGGCGAGGTCTGCCCCGGCCGAGAGCGCGGTGATGGACGCGAGCGCGAGGAGACGCCCCTTGTAGGGCCGGGCGAAGGCGAGCAGCCGGAAGAGCGGGAAGCCGAGCAGGTAGCGCTTCAGCCTCATCACGCCGAGGCCCTCTCCGCGTCGGAGCCGTACATCCTCGCGTAGATCCCGCCCCGTCCGAGCAGCTCCTCGTGGGTTCCGCTCTCGGCGATGCGCCCGCCCTCTACGACGAGTATCCGGTCGGCGAGCAGGATCGTCGAGAGCCGGTGGGCGACGACGAACGTCGTCAGCCCCGCCGCCTCCCTCAAGGTGTCGCGCAGGGCCTCCTGGATCTGACGCTCCGTCTCGGCGTCCACGCTCGAGGTGGCATCGTCCAGGATGAGGATGCGCGGGTGCTTGACGAGCGCGCGGGCTATCGCGACGCGCTGCTTCTGGCCGCCGGAGAGCGTGATGCCCCACTCCCCGACCCGGGTGTCGTAGCCTTCGGGGAAGCGGGAGATCTGGTCGTGCACCCCGGCCGCCTTCGCGGCGGCCACGATCTCTTCGTCGGTCGCCTCCGGGTTGCCGAAGGCGATGTTCTCCCGCACGCTCTCGGAGAACAGGAACGTCTCCTGCGGCACGATCCCGACGGCCCGCCGCAGCTCCGTGAGGTCGAGCTTCCTCACGTCGATCCCGCCGACGAGGACCTCGCCCTCCCCGGGGTCGTAGAAGCGGGGGATGAGCGAGAGTAGCGTGCTCTTGCCCGCGCCCGTGGCCCCGACGAGCGCGACAGTCTCGCCCGGCTCGACCTTCAGATCGACCCCGCGCAGCACGGGGGTGCCGCCGGCGTAGGAGAAGCCGACGTCGTGCATCTCGACGGAGAGCGGTCCGCTCTCGGGCAGGGGCCTGGGATGCTCAGGGCTCTCTATCTCCGGCGTGACGTCGAGCACCTCGAAGACCCGCTCCGAGGCGGCGAGCGCCCGCTGGCCCTGGTCCACGACCATCCCGAAGCTCTGCATCGGGGAGACGAGCTGCATCAGGAATAGCTGGAAGAGGACGAAGTCCCCTAAAGATATGCTGCCCGCGGCGTACGCGCGTCCGCCGAAGAAGATCAGGAGCACTATCGAGACCGCGGGCAGGAAGCTCATCCCCGGGATGTAGAAGGCCCGCAATCCTCTCGCGGCCATCGTCTCGCTGAAGACGCCCTCCGCCCGCTCGCCGAAGCGTTCTCGCTCGAAGGGCTCGCGGGCGAAGCTCTTGACCACCCGGATGCCGGAGACGTTCTCCTGCACGGCCGCGGTCACGCCGGCGAGGCGCCGCTGCACGGAGCGGAAGATCGGATGCACCCGGCTCGCGAACCGCCAGGCCGCGAGCGCCAGGACCGGCATCGGGAGCAGCACCACCGCGGCGAGGGCGGGCTCGAGGTAGAAGAGCACCGACGCCACCACGACCAGCGTGATCGCGCTGATGAAAAGCTGGAACATGCCCCAGCCGACGAAGAACCTTATGACGCGCAGGTCGTTGGTGGCCCGGGAGACGAGCTCCCCGGTCGGGGCGCGATCGTAGAGGCCGTGCGAGAAGCCGACCATCTTCTCGAAGAGCGCCCGCCGCATGCGGTACTCGACCGCGTGCCCGACGTAGTTCGTCGAGTACCTCCGGGTGCCGTTGAAGAGGAAGCGCAGGACGGCGAGCGCCACGAGCTCCCCGGCCAGCTTCCAGAGCGCCCCCGGATCGCCGTTCCCGGAGCCGTGCGGCAGCGCCCGGTCTATCCCGACCTTGACCAGCCACGAGATGGCGAGCGTGCTCACCGTGTAGCCGACCGCGCAGAAGATCCCGAGGAGCAGGAGCAACCTGAGACCCCGGGTGAACGACATCAGCCTGAAGAACGTCTTCAAAAACGCCGCCTCTTTATGACAGACCCAAAATCTGCGCCCCTGGCGCCACGAGGGACGCCTTTGCGATCAAAACAAATACAAGTCTATACCCTGTGGCGGCGGGTACAACCTGTTATCCGGACCCGCCCTTCTGTCCGCCCTGCGGGGTGCGGTTGACCAGGTAGATGCCGATCATGATCAGGAGCGCCCCCACGACGAGCGTGGCGGTGAAGGGCTCGCCGAGGAAGATCACGCCGATCGCGACCGAGGTGAGCGGGACGACGAAGATGTACGCCGAAGCCCGGCTGGCCTCCCCCGCGCTCACCAGCCCGAGCCAGAGTATCCAGGCGAGCGTTATCGCGGCGAGCGAGATGAAGAGCAGACTCCACCAGAACTCGCCCGAGGACCACCGGATCGCCCCCCACGACTCGGTGAGGCTCCCGACCACCGTGAGGCCGACCCCGCCGAAGAGGAACGAGAGCGCGATGAACCACAGCGTCGAGACCACGCCCTGCACCCGCTTGAAGTACACCGTGCCGATGGACCAGCTGATCCCTCCCACCACCCCGGCGAGGAGCCCGGGGAGCTCGAAGTGTCCCCCGAGATCCCCGAAGCTCACCGCAACCACCCCGAGGAAGCCGAGCGTGAGCCCGACGATCTTCGCCACGCCGAGCGATTCCCCGAGGAAGAAGGACGCGAGCAGCCCGGTGACGATCGGCTGCAGGTAGACCAGCACCGCCGCGAGCCCGGAGGGGAGGTCCAGCACCGCTATCGTCTGCAGTCCGACGAAGAGCCCGGAGTTGAAGACGCCCGAGATGACGTAGGTGTGCCAGACCCCACGCAGCTTCGGGAGCCCGTCTCGGAAGACCGCCACCGCCGCGAGCCCGAAACCCCCGATCAGAACCCTTATCCCGGCGAAGAGCAGCGGCGGGGCGTCCCTGAGCCCGATCTTGACGAAGGGGAACGAAGCCCCCCAGATGAGCGCCAGCGCGACGAAAGCGAGCGCGGCGTTTCTGGGGGAGGAGAGGAGCCTGTCGTTCAACCGCGGCTCTCCCTACATCCCCTCCGGGGCGGGTCCGCCGACCGGGACCGCACCCCGCATGATCTCGTCTATCTCTCGCAGCTCCTCTTCGGAGAGGTCTATCTCGGCCGCCGGTGCAGTCCCTTCGATGTGATCCGGCCTCCTGGCCCCGACTATCGCGGCGTCGACAGCCGGGTTGGCGAGCGTCCAGGCCACGGCGAGCTGCGGGAGGGTGTAGCCCCGCTCGCCGGCGAAGCGCTTGAGCTCTTCCACCTTCTCGAGGTTCTTCTCGAAGGCCTCTCCCTGGAACATCGGGCTCTTCGAGCGCCAGTCGTCTTCCGGGAAGCGCGTCTGCTTCGTCATCCTTCCGGAGAGCAGCCCGTGGGCGAGCGGTCCATAGACCAGCACCCCGATCCCGTGCCCGGCGCAGTAGGGGAGGATGCGCTCCTCGATCTCGCGCCGGAAGAGATGGTAGGGTGGCTGCAGCGCGTCCAGCTTCCTTACCTTCTCGAAGGCGGCCATCTGCTCCTCGTCGAAGTTGGAGACGCCGACGTAGCGGATCTTGCCCTCCCTGACCATCTCATCCAGCGCCCCGGCGCTCTCCTCGACGGGGACGTCGGGGTCGGGCCAGTGGAGCTGGTAGAGGTCGACGTAGTCCGTGCCGAGGAAGCGCAGCGAGTCCTCGACGCCCTTGCGCAGCCAGCCCGGGCTCGCATCCCTCAGAAGGGCATCCCCCTCCATCCTGAGCCCGCCTTTGGTGGCGAGGACGACCTCATCGCGCCGGCTCTTCAGTTCCGGGGCGAGGGCCTCCCCGAGCAGCCGCTCTGCTTCTCCGAACCCGTAGGCCTGCGCGGTGTCGAAGAAGTTTACGCCGAGGTCGAGCGCCCGGCGGATGGCGGACTTTATCTCCTCCTTCTGCGGGGCACCCCAGTCACCCCCGGCCTGCCAGGTTCCGAAGGCGATCCTGGAGACGTTCAGGTTCGTCCGTCCGAAACGGGTGTATCTCATCGAAATGCCTCCTCGAAACGACTCTCTTCGAACACGGGCACTCTTCCCGCAAACGCGAAAAGGTAAACGGAGTTCTCCGTGCCAGGCAGAGTCTACAACCATCGTGCCCGTAGTACGACCTTGGAGGCGGCAGCCAGACGGCTCCTTGGTGCTGGACCTTGCTCTGCTGCTATCCTTCTTCGAGAGAGATGTGTTCGTGGGGGTAAGAGGCATGCAGAGGACCGTCCACGGCGAGATAGAGGAACTGCTCTCGCGGGTCGAGCCGCCGCGGGTCGCGCTCGTCGAACAGGAGCTCGAGAGTCCGCCCGCCATAAGGGACGTCCGGTCCGCGGTGCGGGAGGCTCTCGGAGAGGTGGAGCTCCCGAGGGGTTCGGTCGCGGTCGGCGTCGGCAGCCGGGGCGTGGGGCGTGTGGCGGAGATCGCCTCCGCGCTCGTCGAGGCGCTCAAAGACGCCGGGGCCGATCCCTTCATCGTGCCTGCGATGGGGAGCCACGGGGCCTCCACCGCCGAGGGGCAGGCGGAGGTGTTGCGGCACCTGGGGGTGAGCGAGGAGCGGGTCGGTTGCCCGATCCGGGCGACGATGGAGGCCGTCGAGGTGGGGAGAACCCCCGCGGGCGTCCCGGTCTACATGGACCGATACGCCTTCGAGGCCGATGCGGTCGTGGTCATGAACCGTGTGAAGCCGCACACCGCCTTCCGCGGGGAGGTGGAGAGCGGGCCTACCAAGATGCTCGCGATCGGGCTCGGCAAGCAGAAGGGGGCGCACGCGGTGCACGCCGCCGGCTGGGGAGCCATACACCGCACCATCCCCGAGGCCGCCCGCGTCGCCATCGATACCGGCAGGGTCGCCTTCGGGCTCGCCGTGCTCGAGAACGCCGACGAGGAGCCCTGCCGCATCGTCGCGATCCCGGCGGAAGAGCTCCCCGAGAGGGAGATCCCGCTCCTCGAGGAAGCCAAGAGCAACCTCCCGCGGATACCCTTCTCCGAGCTCGACGTGCTCGTCGTGGACGAGATCGGCAAGAACGTCTCCGGAGACGGTGCGGACCCGAACGTCACCGGACGCTACCCGACACCCTACGCTTCCGGCGGCACCTCCGTGGAGAGGATGGTCTTCCTCTCCCTCACCAGGGAGACCGGCGGAAACGCCAACGGCGTCGGGATGGCCGACGTCGTCACCCGGCGCCTCGAGGAGCAGATGGACCGCGAGGCCACCTACATGAACGCCCTCACCTCCACCACCCCGGCGCCCGTGCGGCTGCCGATGGTCATGCCGAACGATCGGCTCGCGGTCGCCGCCGCCCTCGAGATGTGCGCCGGGGTCCGCCCGGAGGAGGCCCGCCTCGTTCGGATAACGAACACCCTCCGGCTGCACCGGATGTGGGTCTCGGAAGCACTGCTCGACGAGGTGGGGGAGAACCCCCGGTTGCACCTCGTCGAGGAACCCATCCCCATGCGCTTCGACGAGGAAGGGAACCTCGAAAGGGTGGACTGACCCTCCCGGAGGGAGTATCTTTTCTGGCCGGCGGAGAACTTGTTGAGGCGTTGGCCCGGCCGCGGGAATATACTCCTTTTAATGACGAGAGACCGCCAGAACCGGCGAGGCGGCCCGCGCGGTTTTGCCGGGTGCCGGGAAGAGAGGGGGTAGAGAGACATGGGCTACCTGTGCGTACGCGGCGTCGATGGTCCGCTGCGCGGGACGATCGGCGTCCCACCCTCCAAATACCATGCCCACCGGGCTCTGATCCTGGGCTCGCTCGCCCCGGGCACCACGCGGATAGTCGGGCGCAGCGAGGCGAAGCACGTCTGGCACACCGTGCGGGCGCTGCGCCTGCTCGGGGCCGAGGTCGAGGAGACCGAAGAGGGCTACGCGGTGCGCGGCGGGTCCTACCGCCCGCAGAGGGAGCGCATCCCGCTCGGGAGCTGCGGGAGCCTCGCGTACTTCATAATCGGGCTCGGGTGCCTCTCCGAATCGCCCGTCACCTTCGACGCCGAGAAACAGCTTCGCAACCGCCCCATCGGGGGACTGCTCGAGGGGCTGAGGAGGATCGGCGTGCACCTCGAGGCCTCCGGGGGCGGACGCCTGCCGGTCACGGTCTACCCCGGGCGCCCGAAGGGCGGACGCGTCGAGATCGAGGGTACGCTCTCGCAGTGGATCTCGGGGCTCCTCATGGTCGCCCCGCTCGCGACCGGCGACACCGTCATCGACGTGGTCGGTGAGATCAACGAGCGCCACTACCTCGACCTCACGGTGCGCATGCTCGAGAGGTTCGGCATCGAGGTCGGGGTCTCCCCGGACCACCGGCGTTTCGAGGTGCCCGGCGACCAGACCTACCGCCACCGGCCCCGGCTCGTCCTCTCCTCGGACGTCTCCTCCGCGGCCTACGGGCTCGCCGCCGCCTCGATGCACCCCTCCGACCTGCTGTTCACCGCTACGAGAAGCTGCGACGACCACCCCGAGCGGGCAATCTTCGACGTGCTCGCGGAGATGGGGCTGCCGATGGACTTCGCCGACGACCGCAGGGAGCTGCGGGTGGTGCACGACGGGAGCCCGCTGCGCGGGATGGAGATAGACTGCACCGACTTCCCGGACGCGCTGCCCGCCCTGTGCGCGGTCGCCGCGCTCGCCGAGGGCCGGACGGTCTTCGAGAACGTCGCCCACGCCCGCAAGAAGGAGTCCGACCGGGTCAGGGCTTCGCTGCAGCTCACCAGGATGGGCGCGAGGATGAGCGCGACCGAAGACACGATCGTCGTCGAGGGCGTGCGCGGCCTCCGGGGGCAGGCTCTGAGTTCGTTCAACGACCACCGCATCCTGATGTCGCTCGCGGTGGCTGGCGGGGCGGCGGAGGGCGAGACGCGACTGACCTTCCCGAACGCCTACCGCATCTCCTACCCGCGCTTTCTGGAGGACATGAACGGCATCGGTCTGAGTATGCGCGTCGAGCAGCGCACCCGCGCCACGACCCATGCCTGAGCCGAAGGACCTCATGGCACCGGTCTACCCGCACCTCCTGGAGGGGGAGTGGCCGGAGCGCCTCATAACAGATTTCCTGCACGAGCACGCGCGGAGAAAACCGGAGAAACCCGCCCTCGTCGACGAGAGCCGGGGCCGGAGGGTGGTGCTCGGCTTCGCCGGGCTCGCAGACCGGGTGGACCGCATCGCCACCGCGCTGCTCGGGCTGGGCGTGAGGCCCGGGGAGGTGGTCTGCTTCCAGCTGCCGAACTACTGGGAGTTCGTCGCGCTGCAGCTCGCGCTCTCGCGCATCGGCGCGGTAAGCTGCCCGCTCATCCCGGTCTTCCGCGAGCGGGAGCTCAGGCTGATGGTCGGCCAGTCGGAGAGCCGCATCCTCGTCGTCCCGGACCGCTTCCGGAACTTCGACTACCCGCGGATGGTCGAGGGCCTGCGGGAGGACCTGCCGCGGCTCGAACGCGTCTTCGTCGTGGGGGATGAGGTCCCCGCCTGGGCCGAGCCTTTCGAGGAGCTGCTCGAGGCCGAACCCGACCGCAAGGCGCTCGAGGCTGTCCGCCCCTCGCCCTCCGACCCGACGCAGCTTCTGTACACCTCCGGGACCTCCGGGGAGCCCAAGGGCGTCGTGCACGTGCACAACGCGCTCATCCTGGCCGACCTCCTGCACATCGAGCACTTCAGGCTCGGGGAGGAGGATACCGTCTTCGTCCCTTCCCCCTGCGCCCACCAGACGGGTTTTTTGTACGGGATGTGGCTCGCGATGGTGCTCGGGGCGACCGCGGTCTACCAGGATGTCTGGGACGGGAGGCGGGGCCTCGAGCTGGTGCGCAGGTACGGGGTGCGCTTCGTGCAGGCTGCGACGCCGTTCCTGGTCGATCTGGTCGAGGCGGTCAACGAGACCGGAAAGAGCCCGGAGGATCTGCGCATCTTCGTCGCCACCGGCGCCTCGGTACCCAGGAAGCTCGCGCAGGAGGCGCGCGAGGTGCTCGGGGCGAGCGTGTGCGGGGCGTGGGGGACGACGGAGGGGTGTCTGGTCACCGCCGGCACGCCCGACGACCCGCCGGAGAAGACCTGGCAGACCGACGGGCGGCGGCTGCCCCGGATGGAGATGCGCGTCGTCGACGACGGGGGCAATCCCTTGCCCGCCGGCAGGGAGGGGCGCTTCCAGGTGAGGACGCCCTGCCTGTTCACCACCTACCTGCACCACCCGGAGTGGTACCGGGCGGCGGTGAGCCCGGACGGCTGGTTCGACACCGGGGACCTCGCGGTCGTGGACGACGAGGGGTACATGAGCATCACCGGGCGGGTGAAGGACATCATCAACCGGGGCGGGGAGAAGGTGCCGGTCGCGGAGGTCGAGCAGCTCCTCTACGAGCACCCGGCGGTCTCGGACGTGGCGATCGTCGCGATGCCCGACCCGAGGCTCGGGGAGCGGGCCTGCGCCTACGTGGTCCTGCGCAAAGGGGCCACCCTCACGCTCGAGGACGTGCGAGGGTACCTGCTCGCACGCGGTATGGCCAAGCAGTACTGGCCCGAGAGGATCGAGGTCGTCGAGGAGATGCCCCGGACGGCGAGCGGCAAGATCCAGAAGTACGTCCTGCGCGAGCGGGCGGCGAGGCTCGTATGAGTGCGGGGGACTTCCGGCGGCTCGAGGAGGAGATCTCCGCCTTCGTGGAAGGGAGGGCCGAGAAGATCGCCGCCGCCCTCGAGGAGGGTGAAACGGACTCGGGAGAGGTGCGCGAGGAGCTGCGCCGGCGGGGATACCTGAACCTCGCCGCGCCGCGGGAGCTCGGCGGGGCGGGGGTGCCCTTCTCGCGCTACGTGGAGCTCGTCGAGCTCTTCGGCCGCACCCACGGCACGATCAGGACGATCGTGCACGTCGCCAACGGCATCTGGCGGGCGGTGGACGGGCGGGCGACCGGGGAGCAGCGCGAGCGGTTCGTGCGGCCGCTGGTCGCCGGCGAGGTGACGGCGGCCTTCACGATGAGCGAGCCCGACTCCGGGGCCGGGGCGGACCTGAAGACGAGCGTGCGGCGGGACGGAGAGGTGTATCTGCTCTCGGGGGAGAAGCACATGATCACCTTCGGCCTCACCGCCGACTACCTGCTCACCTTCGCCCGGCTCGAGGGCACGGCCGGCGCGGAGGGGACCGTGGCGCTCATGGTCCCCCGCGATGCGCCGGGCGTCGAGGCGCGCCCGATGCCACCCGCGATGGGGCTGCGCGGGACCGACTACGCCCGCGTGAGCTTCCGCGGGGTCCCAATCCCGCTCGAGAACCGGCTCGGGGAGGAGGGCGAGGGGCTCGCGGTGGCCTTCGAGGGCTTTCTCGCCCCGAGTCGCATCGCGGTCGCCGCGAGCTGCGTCGGGCTCGCGGAGAGGGCGCTCGAGCTGGCAGCGGATCACGCGAGGGGACGCGTCACCTTCGGCCGGCCCCTCGCCGCCCGGCAGGCGGTGCAGCATACGCTCGCGGAGATGGCGACCGAGGTCGAGGCGGCGCGCCACCTCGTGCGGTGGGCCGCCTCCAGATGGGAGACGGGGGAGGGCGGGCTCGTCGCCTCCTCCAAGGCGAAACTGTTCGCCACCGGGATGCTGCAGCGGGTGACCGACGGGGCGCTTCAGGTGCACGGCGGGGTCGGTTACTTCGCCTCGCCGATCGAGAGGATCTACCGGGACGCGCGGGTGCAGCGCTTCGAGGAGGGGACGGCCGAGGTGCAGAAGGCGCTCATCGCGCGGGAGTTGTTGGGCAAGGAGGGATCTTAATGTCTTTCGAAGGAAAGCGGGCTCTCATCACCGGAGGATCGCGCGGCATCGGCCGGGCGATAGCCGTCGCCCTGGGGAAGCGCGGCGCGGAGGTCGCCGTCCACTACAAGGAGCGGAAAGATGCGGCCGAGGAGACCGCAGCCGAGATAGAGCGGGCCGGGGGGAAGGCGATCACGCTCTCCGCCGACCTCGAGGACCCGCGGGCGAACGACGAGCTCTTCGACGAGCTCACCGCGCGCTGGGGCGGGCTGGACATCTTCGTCTCGAGCGCCGGGGCGAGCGCCTTCAAGAAGGTCGGCCAGTACGGGCCGCACCACCTCGGGCGCACCTTCGCGCTCAACGTCCAGGCCTTCGTCCTCGGGGCGCAGCGGGCCGCGGAGATGATGGCCGGCGGCGGCAGGATCCTCGCGCTCTCCAGCTACGGCAGCCAGCGCACCTTCGCCACCTACGCCAACATGGGGGCGGCGAAGGCCGCGATCGAGTCCTGGGTCCGCTCGATGGCCGCCGAGTACGGCCCGCGCGGGATCACGGTGAACGCCCTGAGCGGCGGCCTGATCGACACCGACTCGCTCCACTACTTCTACGGGATGCCCCAGATCCCGCCGATGGAGAGCGTCGTCTCGCGCATCCCGCGCCGCCGGGTCGGGACCGCCGCCGAGATGGCCGCGGCCGCCCTCTTCCTGCTCTCCGAGGAGGCGGACTACATCACCGGGACGACACTCGTCGTCGACGGGGGGCTGAGCATCGTCTCGCCGCCGTTCGTCGGGGAGGAGCCTGACCGTACTTCATGAGGGGGTTTAGATAATCCCCTCCGGAGGTAGATTCATGGGGTGTCCGCGTCTCGGAGGATAGCCGGTCCCTCTTCCGCGAGCCGCAGGTGGTGGGCGCTCGCTGCCTGCTGTTTCGGTCTGCTCATGGTCTTGCTCGACGTCACCGTGGTCAACGTGGCCCTGCCGGTGATACAGAAGGACCTCGGGGCGAGCTTCTCCGATCTGCAGTGGGTTATAGACGCTTACACGCTGGCGCTCGCGGTCTTCGTGGTGACCTCCGGGCGGGTCGGGGACATCTTCGGGCGCAAGAAGGTGTTCATGACCGGGCTCGCGGTCTTCACCGTCGGCTCCTTCCTGTGCGGGCTCTCCGGGCACCTCTCCTTCGCCGGGCTCTCGCACGTGGATCTTCTGCTCGTCGCGCGCGGGATACAGGGGGTGGGCGGATCGGTGATGCTCCCGGTCTCACTCGCGATAGTCTCCGCGACCTTCGAGGGGCCTCAGCGGGCGACGGCGATCGGGATCTGGGGCGGGGTGAGCGGGCTCGCCACCGCCGTCGGACCGGTCGTCGGGGGCTTTCTGGTCGAGAAGGTCAGCTGGGAGTCGATCTTCTACATCAACATACCCGTAGGGGCCGCGGGCATCCTGCTCTCGGCCTGGGCGATCCGGGAGACGAGAGACGAGCGGGCCCCGAGGTCCATAGACCTCTTCGGGCTCGCCACGGTCACGGCAGGGCTCTTCTGTCTGGTCCTGGCCCTGATCCGGGGCCAGGACCGGGGGTGGACCTCCTCCTACATCGTTTCGCTCTTCGTCGTCGCGGCGATCGCGCTCGTCGCCTTCGTCGCGGGTGAACTGCGGATGAAGAACCCGATGGTCGACCCGAGGCTGTTCCGCAACCGCAGCTTCACCGGTGCGGCGATAGCCGCCTTCACCCTGAGCGCCGGGCTCTACTCGCTGTTTCTCTACCTGACGCTGTACCTGCAGAACGCTTTGGGCTTCAGCGCGCTCGAGACGGGGCTCAGGCTCCTGCCGCTGAGCGGGCTCGTGCTGTTCACCGCGCCGCTCGCCGGGAATTTGAGCGGTCGCTTCAGCCCGCGGCCCGTGCTCTTCTGCGGGATGGCGCTGCTCGCGGTCGCGGCGTTCCTGATGACGCGCATCTCGCCGCGGGATACGGCGTCCGACTGGGTCGTGCTGCTGCCGGCCTTCGTCGTCGCCGGGCTCGGCAACGGGCTGGTGAACGCCCCGATCTCGACGACCGCGGTCGGGACCGTCCCCCGGAGGCTCTCCGGGATGGCCTCCGGCGTGAACAACGTCTGCCGGCAGGTCGGGACCGCCTTCGGCGTGGCGCTCTGGGGTGCGATCCTAACCAACCGCTACGACGACTACGTGCGCCAGAAGATACAGAATCTGAACGCCCCTCACCTGACCGGGCAGATCAAACAGAGGATCATCGAGGGCGTCCAGGATGCCGGGACCACCGCCGGGAGCACCGGCCTGAAAGGGGCCCCGCCGCGCTTCGAGCAGCTCCCGTTCTTCGGCGAGGTGCAGCGGATAGCCCGCGCCTCTTTCGTCGACGGGACCGTGGACATCTTCCGGCTCGCCGCGTTCATGCTCGCGCTCGGGGCGATCGCCTCGGTGCTGCTGGTCCACGGTTCGGATCTCGAGGGACAGACCCGGGGCGAAAAACGGCGGGGCGGCCTCGATCCGCTGCTCGGCGGGGTCGCGCTCGCCTACCTGAGCCACCGGCTCGAGAGCGCCGACGGGAACTCGCCGCAGCTCGTCTCGGCTGCGGCGCGGCTCGTCCCGGAATCCGAGGGCTCCGAGGAGGAGCGGGCCAGGATCGCCGGAAGGGACCTCGTGCGGCCGCTGGCGGTGCGGATGCTGCTCGAGGCGTTGCGCCGCCGGCAGGGTCCCGGCGGAACCGGCTGAGCCTTCTCACCCCACCCCGGCGAGGGCGAGCGCGAAATACCCGCGCCCGTCGGTGTAGAGCTCGACGAGGGAGAGCCCGGCCTCCCGGAGAACCTCCTCGACCGAGTGTGGGGAGAACTTCGCGCTGATCTCGGTGCGCATCCCCTCGCCCGCCTCGAAGTGCACGAGCTCCTCTTCTCCCGCCCGCACGCCCTGCTCCATTCTGGCGTCGAGCCACATCTCCACGCGGCTCTCCTCTGCGTCGTAGAAGGCGCGGTGCTCGAAGCGATGCGGGTCGAGGTCCGTCCCGAGGTGGCGGTTCACGACGTGTAGCAGGTTCCTGTTGAACCGGGCCGTCACACCCGCGGCGTCGTCGTACGCCGCCTCGATGACGTCGGGGTCCTTGACCAGGTCCACGCCGAGCAGCAGGTGGTCCCCGGCTTCCATCCCCGCGCGCAGCTTCGAGAGGAACTCCCTCCTTCTCTCGGGGGTGAAGTTGCCGACCGTGCCGCCGAGGAAGAGGATGAGCCTCTCCCCGGAGGCGGGCTCGGCCAGGAGATCGCCCAGCGAGGCGTGGAAGTCCCCGACGTAACCCCTCACCTCCAGGCCCGGGTACTCCTTCGAGAGCCTCGTCCCGCTCGCGCGCAGGGCGCTCTCGCTCACGTCCAGCGGCACGTAGCGTACCGGACCGCCGTCGTGGGAGAGCATCGCCTCGATCAGGACCCGGGTCTTGCTCGCAGATCCGGAGCCGAGCTCGACGAGCTCCCGACTGCCGGTCCTGCGCAGGATGTCCCCGGCCCGCTCGCGCAGGATGGAGAGCTCGGTGCGGGTCTGGTAGTACTCGGGCTGGCGGGTTATCTCCTCGAAGAGCGCCGAGCCGCGCTCGTCGTAGAAGTACTTGGGCCAGGGCGAGAAGTCCTTCGCCACGAGCCCCGCCCGCAGCTCCTCCGACGGGCTCGCCGTCCCCCGCCTCAGGACGCTCACGCGGACCGCATCCCCGCTCACGACAGCGGCCTCAGGGTGATGCCCGCCCCCGAGACCGAGAGCAGGTGACCCTCGGGGACCTCGCGCCATTTCGGGTCGCCGTCGAGCCTCTCGGAGGCGACGACGGTCGCCTGCGGAAAGGTGGCCCCGTCCTCGAGGACGTAGAGCGAGTCCGCCCTCCCCCGGCTCGCGAGGCGGGTGAAGGCCATCGTCTCGCCGTCGGTCACCGCCAGGTTGAGCCGGGCCGCCGCGCCCCGCTCCTCGCAGAGCTCCACGACCCTGCGGGCGGTCCCGGCGAGCGCGGCGCCGGGGTCCTCGTTCTCCCGCAGGAGGTCCAGCAGGAGGGCGAAGATCGTCTCCGAATCCGTTGCGCCGGAGAGCGCGGCGTAGGACTCGTCGCTCAGGGAGTGGCGCAGCCGTCGCATGACCTTTCGCTGGAAGCCTTCTATGGCGCCGTTGTGCGCGAAGAGGTACCTGCCCGAGGAGAACGGCGGGGTCCCGCTCTCCTCCGCCACGAGCGGCGGGGTGGCGCTGCGCACAGCGGCGAGGATGCATCGGGAGCGGGTCCTCGGGGCGATGCTCGCGAAGCTGCGGTCGGACCAGATGGGACGCGTCGAGCGGTAGAGCGCGGGCTCCTCGCCGGCCCACGGCACGTACCACCCGGCCCCGAAGCCGTCGGCGTTCACCGTGCCGGAGAGCATCTCCCGCGGGGCGTGGCTCTGGACGAGCAGCGAGTGGGGCGGCTCGAGCACGAGCGAGGAGACGGTCGCCTCGGGGCCTCCGAGGTAGGCGGCCAGGCGGCACATCCCTACTCGCTGCGGGCGCAGCGGAACCCGGCGAAGAGCTGGCGCCTTATCGGGAAGTCCCAGTTGCGAAAGGTGTTGCGGATGGCGCAGGGCCGGGTCGCCCAGGAGCCGCCGCGCAGCACCATGTACCCGTCGTCGAAGAAGACCTCGGAGTACTCCCGGTAGGGGAAGCTCTCGAAGCCGGGGTAGCCGGAGAACTCGGTCGCGGTCCACTCCCAGACGTCCCCGATCAGGCCCAAAACGCCGTAGGGGCTGGCGCCTTCGGGGAAGGCGCCCACCCCGGCCGGGCGGAAGGCGAGCTGGTCGAGGTTCGCCCTCTCGGGCGTCGGGGGATCGTCCCCCCAGGGGAAGAGGCGCCTGGTCTCGTTCTCGGGGTCCCAGGAGGCCGCTTTCTCCCACTCGGCCTCGGTCGGGAGCCGTTTGCCGGCCCAGCGGGCGTACGCGTCGGCCTCGTACCAGGAGACGTGCATGACCGGTGCCTCGGGGTCGAGCGGCTCCTCGAAGCCGAAACGCCGGATGCGCCACCCGCCGGCCGCGCTCCGGTGCCAGGACATGGGGTGGGTGATCTCCTCTTCGCGGATCCAAGCCCACCCCTCCGGCTCCCAGAGTTCCTTTCTCCGGTAGCCCCCGTCCTCGACGAACTCGAGGAAGGCGGCGTTGGTGACGGGTGCTTTGTCTATGTAGAAGCCGGGCAGATCGACCTCGTGCGCCGGGCGCTCGTTGTCGAGCGCCCACGCGGTATCGTCGGTCCCCATGAGAAACGCCCCGGCCGGGACGTGGACCATCTCCTCCTCGGGTGGGTTCGCCGGGGGGAGATGCCTGCGGGGTTCGGGCCGGTAGCCCTCTCCCCGCATGAGCTGCAGCGTCTGGAGCATGGTCTCGTTGTGCTGGGCCTCGTGCTGGAGGACCATGTTGTAGACGAAGCCGCCCTCGAGCAGGGGGCCGCCGTCCTCGAGGTCGACCTCACGCAGCACCTCGAGCGCGGCGGCGCGCACGGTGTCCAGGTAGCGGTCGGCCTGCTCCCGGTCGAGCATCTCCAGCGAGGGGCGCTCGCTGCGCGGGGTGAGCATGGCGTTGTAGATGTCGAAGAGCTCCCGGTCGGAGAGCTCCCTCCCCGCCACCTCCTTCAGGAGCCAGAGCTCCTCGTAGTTGCCGATGTGGCCGTAGTCCCAGATGAGGGGGCTCATGATGGTGCTGTGCTGGGCGTAGAGGTCCTCGTCGGAGACGGTGGAGAGGAGCAGCCGGGTGCGCTCCCGGCCCTCCTCCATCCTGCGGGCTATCTCTCGTTTGAGGGTGCCGCTTCTGGTGTCCATGGTCCTTACACCTTCGCCTTCCTTCGTTCTCAGGAGGAGACGCGCAGCACGACCTTGCCGCGTCCGTGACCGGAATCGAGGCGCGCGTGGGCTTTGGCGACCTGGGTGAGGTCGAGCACCTCGTCGAGCAGCGGTCTCATCTGCCCCCGCTCGATGAGCCGGGTCATCTCTTCCAGGCG